>ERZ724524.670-NODE-670-length-22604-cov-8.041155_pt1 | contig 22604 bp, 22 predicted proteins | sample MGYA00376057_ERZ724524 | MGnify/ENA primary metagenome ERZ724524 (study PRJEB28724, sample SAMN07190888) | wastewater metagenome | isolation source: influent of sewage treatment plant in Hong Hong | place: USA: Christiansburg, Virginia | collected 2016-03-01 ...
GAACTTCGACCAGATCGCCTCCTTCGTGGAAGCGGCCGAGACGGTCGAAATGTAAGAAGCGTTGCGGAGGTCGGGCGCAAGCCCGGCCCGCTGCAAGAAAAAGCCCCTGTCCCGGGAAACCGGGCAGGGGCTTTTTTACGTCGACAAAGTTGTCTCCGTCCGGAAGGGGGTAGAGGACAAACTCGACGGTTGTCGCCAATTCATGGACATACCTCTACTCAGGACTTATAAATAAGTAAGCGTATCGACCCCTGAAGCCATGAAACCCATTAATCGGCGCGGTTTGCTTGCCCTGCTTTTTGTCATGGGGACAGGTGCGATCTTCCCCGCCGCCGCGGCTGTCTACTGCACGACGCGGGAGCGCATTCAACTGCGCAACGAAGGCGCTTCTCCGCAAGAAATCGACCGCCTGTGCGGTGGGGCGCCAGCCCAGGGGCAGTTCCCGCAGCAACAACCCCGAAACTTCCAGCCGCTGCCGCGGCCCCGTGTGGCGTCCGTCTGCGTGACCAATGCCGGACGCTGCCCGATGGCGGTGGCCATGCCAGTCGGCTCTGCCTGCGCGTGCTACACCCAGTGGGGGGCGGTGCCGGGCGTTGCCCGCTAGCACTTCGATCATGGCCGATATCTTTCTCAGCTATTCACACCTCGACCGGGCCCGCGCCGTGGCGCTGGTTGCCGCGCTGTCGGATCGTTTTTCGGTATGGTGGGATCCGGATCTGGATGCCGCCGGCACCTGGCGCAAAGACCTCGAAGAGCAGATCGACAGCGCCCGTTGCGTGGTGGTTTTGTGGAGCGAGGCGGCGCGGGACAGCGATTTTGTGCGTTCGGAGGCGAGTCGGGCAGCCCAGAGGAAGACGCTGCTGCAGATCAGTCTGGACGGCGACGAGGTGCCGCTGGGCTTCACCGAATCCCAGTGGATCGACCTGAAAGCCTGGAACGGCGACGGAGCCGATCCGGCCTTGCGGGATCTGCTCCTCATGCCGATCGAAAAGCGCGTGCGCGGCAACCGTTCGGCCTTGCTGATCGGCGTGGATGCCTATGCCCACGGCGCCGGTTTTCAGGCACCGGCCAGTGCGTCGGCCAACGTGGATGCCTTGCATGCATTGCTGGGCGATCAGGCGGATGCCCATTTCGAGGTGGAGACGCTGGTCAATCCGGAAAAAACCGCCTTCATGAAGAGTCTGCAGAAAGTCTTCAAGGATGCACTGCCCAACGACACGGTTCTTTTTTACTACTGCGGCAACGCCAAGCTGTCAGCGCGGGGCGACTTGTACCTGTGCCCGAACGATTCCGAGCTGGAGTATCTCGATGCGACGGCGATTTCGATGGAGTGGATCGCCAAGCGGGCCCTCAACGAAAGCAGTGCATCCCAGTTGGTGATTCTGCTCGACTGCATTTTCAGTATGACGCCGGACGCCGGCGGGCAGGTGGATGTGCCGTCCATCCTCGTCTCCAACCTGGGGCAGGGGCAGGGAAAGTATGTGCTGTCCGGCTGTACGGTACTGGATCGTGATGTGGCCGAGCGGGGTTCGCCGGTGTCGCGGATGGTGCGCTGGTTTGTGCAGGGGGTCGAAACCTTCGAGGCCGACGATGGGGACAACATCCTTACTGCCGACGAAATCTGCCGTTACGTGCAGCACCGCATCGACGCCGATGCACCCGAACTCAAACCGATCAGCAAGGGTTTCAATACCAATTCGAGTCGTGGCGAGATCGCCCGGCGCACCACGGCTGCGCCGACTGCCACTGCGCTGCGCGGCAACCGGGAGTTTTTCCTGGCGATCCGGGGTTGCCTCGACGAGGGCCGGCTGGTGCCGATGGTGGGCGACGGGGTTTTCGGCAGCGGTCCGCTGAGTTCCTTCCGGCTGGTCAGTGCGCTGATCCAGACCGCCGGGCTGGAGGCCGGGATGCGTCTTGATGAGCGCTATCCGCTGGCGACGGCGGCTGAATACTTGCTGCTGGTCTTTGGCGGTGAGCGGGGCGCCTTCCTCAAGCGCCTGACCGCCGTGCTCAACGAGCAGAGTCAGGCCCTGGTGCCGACCGAAACGCACCGTTTCCTGGCTGCCATGCAGACCCCGTGGATTGTGGTTTCGGCCAGCTACGACTGGGTTTTTGAAAGCCTGCTGGAACAATCCGGCGTGCCCTTCACGGTGGTCACCCACATTCTGACCGCCGAGGACGACGAGCTGGACGGGCGTCTGCTGGTGATTCGCCGGGGCGGTCAGGCGCCATCGGTAGAGGTCAAGCTGGCCGACAACTGGATTCTCTCCGATCTGGGTGAGTACGCCGATCGCATCATCTACAAGATCGTCGGCTCACCGTTTGCGAATGCGCTGGCCGAGCCGCGTTCGGGGATCGACACGGTGGTGATCACCGAAACCGACCACATGGCCTTCCTCGGCCGCCTGGAGAACGAACACACCAAGCCGCCGAGTGCCTTCTCCCGCCGCCTGCAGAAGAGTTCGCTGCTTTTTCTGGGCTACAACCTGGATGTGTGGCACTACCGCCTGGTCGGGCATATTTTCAGTAACGAGGGCCAGGTGCGCCCGCGCCGGCGCTACGCGGTACGCACAGCCATCTCGCCCATCGAGGAGCGTTTCTGGGCCCAGCTGGTGGCCGCCGAAGACCGTCTCCAGTCCGACTGCGAAGCCTTCGTGCAGACCCTCAGGCAGTTCAAATAGGCCGACACCATGTCCGATGCGCCGCTCAGCCTTCTTCCGGTCGATGCGACCGACCCCTATATCGGCCTCAAGCCTTATACCGAGGCCGAGCGGGACCGTTTTTTCGGGCGCGAGCGGGATGCCCAACTGCTCATCAACAAGCTCTTCTCCCACCCGCTGACGCTGCTTTATGCGCCTTCGGGCGTCGGCAAGACGTCCCTGCTGCGGGCGCTGGTGATGCCCGAACTGCGCGGGGAGGAGGCCCAGGTTGTCTATTTCGACAAGTGGAACAGCCTCGACCCCTGCGATGCCGTGGCCCAGGTGATTGCCGGCGGCGATGTGCCGGCCGGGCAGGGGCAACTGGTGGACGCCGCAAAACTGCGTCTCACCCGCGACAGCACTACCCTGGTGCTGGTGCTCGACCAGTTCGAGGAATACCTGCAGCGCTACGCCGGCGATCTGGGCATGCTGCCGGCCGCTCTCGGGGCTTTGCTGCGTGCCGGGCTGGATGTGCGGGTGGTGCTGTCCTTCCGCGAAGAATTCCTGGCCAGCGTCGATGCCTGCCTGCGCGCCCATGTGCTGGCCTTGTTCGCCTCCACCTATCACCTCGAGCATCTCGACCGGGAGCGGGCCCGGGAGGCCATCATGGCGCCGGCGCTCAAGTTTGGTGGCCGCTGCGACGAGGTGCTGGTGGACCAGCTGGTGGATGACCTGGCACCGAGCGATGCCGAAAGAGGTGTTGCGCGGCTGTTTCGCGGTGGCATCGAGTTGCCCTTCCTGCAACTGATCTGCCGCTGCCTGTGGGAGCACGCCAGACAGGCCGGGGCGGCTGGCCTGCGGATGGCCGATTACCGCAAGCTCGGTGGGCGCCGGGGCATCATCGCCGGCTATCTGCGGGAGGTGACGCATAACTTCGGTCCGCTGCAGTCCCTCGATGCGGCCAAGGTGCTCAAGGCGCTGGCGCCGCGCAGCGGGGTGAAGATTGCGTATCCCATCGATGCGCTGGCGGCGCAGGCCCAGTTGTCCGAGGCGCGGGCCCGGCATGTGCTGGATATCCTGCAGCAGCATCGCATCGTGCGTACCCGTGATGCGGGGGGCAGTGTGAGTTACGAGTTGCAGCACGACGCCTTCATCGAGATTGTGCGGCCGTGGGCCGAACAGCGCTTTCGCTGCCGCAACCGCCTGATCGGGGGTCTGGCCGGGCTGTTGCTGCTGGCCGGAATCGGCCTCAATGCTCTGCTCTGGCAGAACGAGCGGCAGGAGCGCGAGGACCGCCGGGTGGCTGCCGAATTGACCGACCGCATTGACGTGGATGCGCGCAAGGCACTTGAGGAAGCCCTTGCGCTGGCGCAGGTTTCACGCGATCACAACGTCAGCAATACCCTCCGGCTGGCCATCTCCAACTTTTTGCAGAATCCGGCCCTGGCTCCCCACAAGGGCGCTGCCAATGTGGCTGCGTATAGTGCCGACGGGCGCTGGATTCTGACTGCCGGGGAGGACGGCGAAGCCCGCCTGGTGGACAGCCAGACCCTGCAGGTGCGGGCCCGCGTCAAGCACGCTGCCGCCGTGGTGGCCGTGGCGGCCAGCGCCGACGGGCAGCGTCTCGTATCGGCTGGGCGGGACGGGGTGCTGCGCGTGTGGGACGCAGCCGGCCATGAGCTGACCGTCTGCGGCCGTGCCGGCGGGTCGCCGTGGGTCGATGCAGATATCAGCAAGGACGGCCGCCGTGTTGCCGGAATCCGGGAGTCCGAAGACGGCACCGCGCCCGATCTGCTGGTGACGGCGGTCGGTGGCGTCTGTGCCCTGACACGCCTGTCGGGACATTTCGGCAACGTGGGTTCGGCAGTGCTCGACGATGCGGGTGAGCGGGTGTTGTCCTTCGGTAATAACGACAACACCGCCCGCGTCTGGAATGCCGTCAGCGGCGTCTTGCTGGCCACCCTGACCCATCCGGACGAGGTGCTGTCAGCGTCGTTTTCGGCGGATGGTCAGCAGGTGGTGGTGGCGGTGGCCGACGGCAGCATCTACCGCTGGACCACGAGCGGACAGGTGATCGGCCGCCCGCTGGAGATTCCCGTCGATCCTGTCGAGGCGGAGCAACGGCCGGTGCTGGCTACCTCGGCGCGCTTGAGCCCGGATGGCAGAACGCTGGTTGCCGCCAGTTCGGACGGGCATATTTACCTGTGGACGCTGGGCGAGGGTGAGCAAGCCGCCGGGCCAGCGCAGGTATTGCAGGGTGTTCACCCGGGGGGCGCCTTGTCGGTCCAGTTCAGCCAGGATGGCAAACGCATCCTGTCCTTCGGGGTGGATGACACGCTGCGGGTGTGGGATGCACCCTTCAGTTTCCTGGCCAGGGAGTTGCGGGGCCACACCCAGGGTGTGCGTTCGGCCACTTTTTCACCGGATGGCAGGGAGGTGCTCAGTGCTGGCGCCGATGGGGCCGTCAAGCTGTGGCGCCTGCAGGCGCCCGATTTGCTGCCTCCCACGGGGAACGGTCTGATTCTTGGCGGCAACGGTCAGTACAGCTTCCGGCTCTCCACGGGCCAGTTGTTTGCGAGCAGTGCACCGGGTGCCCCCCGGGATTTGCTGCAGAAGGGGGAGAGTGTGCGTAGCGCCACTTTCAGCCGCGACGGAGCCTTGCTGGCGGTAGGCATGGCCAGTGGCCGGCTACGGGTGGTGGAGAGTGCTGGCGGTACAACCCGCTTCGAAACCGATGATCTCGAAAGTCCGCTGTTTGCGCTCGCCTTCGACGGGGAGGGGCGTCGTCTGGCCAGCGGTGGTGCCGATGGACGGCTGCGTCTTTACGAACTGGCGTCGCCCAGGGCCGACCGTAGCGGCATTGACGCTCACGCGGGGCCGGTGTTCAGCCTCGATGTGAGTCCGGACGGCTCCCGCCTGGTGTCCACCGGCGCCGATGGTGCGGCCCGGGTGTGGGCCTGGGGAGCCGGCCACGCGCCCCTGAGTACGCTCGAAGGGGAGGCCGACCGGGTGCGCGATGCCCGCTTCAGTGACGACGGCAGGCGCATCCTCAAGCGCAACGGAGATCGCATCTCCACGTTCGACGGGAATGCCTGGGCACGCTCCGATGCAGAGCTTCCGGCCTACGCAAGATCCTTGCTCGGTTTTTCCGCAAAGTAATCACTGCTGCCTTCTGAGGGCTTCCCGCCCGTCGTCTGCCACGATGCCCCTGCCGGATTACGCCGGCAGGGGCATCGTGCTTTTAAAGTTTTTTAGTCTGGCTTCGCCATAAAAACATTAAATACATCAAATAGACATTAAAACATTAAAAATGATAATATCGAAAAAACACCCGAGCCATCATGACAACAGAAGCCAGTCCCTCCTTGACCTGTTCCACACGCGATGCCTCCCGGCTGCTCGGTATCAGCGTGCGCACTGCGCAACTTTGGGTAGAGGAGGGGCGCCTGCAGGCATGGAAAACCCCGGGAGGGCACCGCCGGATTCTTGTCGAGTCCGTGGATCGTCTGGTTAACGAACAGCGTCGCGCCGGGCTGCCAAAGAGCATGCCTTTTGGCGTGCTGGTGCTCCGCGATGACCCGCTTGAGAGGGCCGAGCTCCAGGCCTTGCTGGGTAATGTGCTGCCTGACTGTGTGGTGTCCACGGCAGCCAACGGATTTGAAGGGCTGATCCGTATCGGCGAAACGGCACCCGAAGTCCTGATCACCGATCTTTGCGTGAAGGGGCTGGACTTCTTCCCGATGGTGCATGCACTGGTCGGCAATGCCCGCAACCGGGCCATGCTGATTGTCGTGCTGGTCGAGTCGGAGGCGGACCGGACGGGTGTGCGGATGCATTTGCCGGACGAAGTCGTGCTGGTCGGCACGCCGGTCGATGGTGCCGAACTGGCGGCGCTGGTGCGGGCCTTTCTGAGCAACTGGCGGCGGCAGAAGGAAAAGCGGGATCATCAACTGGAAAAAACCTGCTGATGGAGGCGACCGCCCTGGCGCCGGAGTCCGTCCGTGCAGAAGAGCCACCAGTATCGGCGATGTCGTTCATCGTCTGCGCGACATGAGCAAGGCCTGCACCACAACATCTGAACAACACTCCCTGCACAGGGGCAAACCCTTCCTGCTGTCGTAGATGCTTGAACCCCGGCCCCCAACGGAGGAGACAAAAATGAGTGCATCGGAACAAACGAGTCTGGGTGCCAGCCGGGTCGTCATCGCTGGAGACATGACCATCTATTCTGCCCGCGATTGGCGTGATCGCCTGCTGATCGCCATGGGTGCACCCGGTGATGTGGAGCTGGACCTGTCGGGTGTCAGCGAGATTGACGCGGCGGGTATCCAGTTGCTGGTCTCCCTGCGCCTGGAGGCCGCCGACTCGGAGCGGGTCATGCGTCTGCTGGCAGTGAGTGCCCGGGTGGCCGAGGCGCTGAATTTTTGTCGCCTCACCGAATTTTTCAGCGATGCGGTGCCGGCCCAGGCGAGCCGATGAACTGAGGGCTGCTTGCAGTGTCAATCCTGCAAATCCCTTGCATCGGATCAATTTTTGAAACTCTCTCAGTACGGGGCATCGACGCTGGTCCTGGCCTCGCTGTGGCTGTGTGGCTGTATTTTTGTGCCGCACACCACGACAATATATGATCCGGCTTGCGGCCTTGCCGAGCGGCACATGTCACTCAAGGCCTATCAGATCGGGGCTTTCGGGGGATGCCGCAACCAGGGCTGTGCAGAACTGCTGGTGCTTGCCGGTGCCGTGTCAGCGGCAAGTCTGGTCGTATCGGGCAGCGTGGTGGTGGTGGGGGAGGTGGTTTATTGGCTGGAAGCCAAAACCCAGTGCCTTGGCAGATGAATCCTTAATGAAGTCTCCGAAGTGGTGACTTATGTCAAGTCAGTCAGGGTCGTCATGAGTTATCAATGAAGGCAGGACAACTGTGACCCCGAGATGCCATGAAGAGCCACGCGACTGAAACGATTCTTCCCGCGAACCTGCGCTTTCATCTGCTGCAGCCCAATGGTTTGTATAGCCCCATTCCCTTCGTTTTTGTGACGGAACGAATGGCGCGCGACATCATGCAGGAACGCCAGGTCATTCTGGATGCCCAGGCGCCTTCCGTCCGCACACGGCAGGAGGCGGTTTTCAAACGCTTTGATCCGGATCTGAGTGTTCGTGCCTTCGAGAACATTCTGGGTCTTTTTGGTGTCACCAGACGGCGCTAGGGCCCGCCTGGTCTGGTGTCGTGATGTGTGTCACGGGGAGTGAGGGGATATGAAGATTAATTGTTGCGGTGCACAATTTTTTCGTTTATTCTAGACCTGTCTCCTCCACCCTCCTCCTTTGGTGTGGATTTAAACCCGAGTGCCTAACCGCCCTCGGGTTTTTTTTGTGCCGATTATTTTGCAGCGGCAGTTTGCTGGCGCCAGCTTAAAATGATGCGACCCAACCAACGGAGTATCGTTATGCGAGCTGTCCCCCTGGTGGCCCTGGCCGCCATGCTTCTTGCTGCAAATGCTGTCCATGCTGCGTCGACAACAGAAACCCTGCCTTCCGGCGTCAAGGTCGAGCACGTCAAGGTCGGTGATGGTGCCACGCCCAAGGCCACCAGCGTGGTGACTGTCCATTACAGTGGCACGCTGCTGAATGGCTTCGAATTCGACAGTTCCATCAAGCGTGGCCAGCCGACAAGCTTCGGCCTCAACCAGGTGATTCCGTGCTGGACCCAGGGCGTGCAGAAGATGAAGGTTGGCGGTACGGCCAAGCTCACCTGTCCTCCCGAAACCGCGTATGGTGCGCGCGACCTCGGCAAGATTCCGCCGAACAGCACGCTGAATTTCGAAATCCAGTTGCTCGACAGCAAATGAGCCTGCGTTAACGCGCTGCTCACGCCAGCCACCGGCCTTGCCGGTGGTTTCCGCAGGCCCGACAAGGATGCCCGGCAAACAGGCCGGGTTTCCATGAGCGGGCCTTTTTCCTGGGTGACGCATGAACACACTGATTACAGAGCTGCAGCGACTTTATTTTCTTCACGACCAGCAATGGCACAGTCAGAAAGCAAGCGCGGGCGGCGAGGCCGCTTACCACCCGGAAGGGCTATTGACGCCGGCAATCGTGGCCAGTGGTCTGGCTGCCGGGACCGCCGTAGCGCTTGATCTCGTCAGTGCCGATGGCCTGGTGCGGACCATGGTGGTGGCTGTCGACGCGCGTTATTGGGAGCCAGCGGCCGCGCTCTATCTGGCGCTACAAAACGACTTGAATTTGCCGGCCCCGGCTGTCTCCGTTTCAGGGGGAAAGGCTTACGGGTTGTGGTTTTCGCTTGCCGAAGCGATCCCTGTCGCACAGGCGCAGACCTTTCTCGACGGGCTGCGCCTCACTTATCTGAGCGATGTTCCGGCGGACAATCTCGACCTTCGTCCGGCAAGCGGCGAGCCTGCCGTGGCCGTCCAGTCCGTCATTGGTCTGCCGCCATCTCCGCACATCGTCACCGGAAAATGGTCGGCCTACATCGACCCGAGCCTGGGCAGCATGTTCATGGACGAGCCCTGGCTGGAAATGGCGCCGAACATGGATAAACAGGCCGACATTCTGGCTGGCCTGGAAAGCATCAAGGCCGACGATTTTCAACAGGCTCTCCGCACGCTGCGACCGCCGGTCTTGGTGGATGTCCGTCCGCTTGCGTCTGTCGACCGCCCACGGACAAGTCTGAATCTGAATGACATTCATGGCGACCCGCAGAGTTTTCTGCTGGCGGTCATGAATGATCCGTCGGCAAGCGCGCGTCAGAGAATCGCCGCGGCCAAAGCGCTGATGCCGTACTTCCACAAGAAAATCAGCGATCAATAATCTGGATCCGCCTGCTTCCCGGCCCGGAGTTGAAGGGAAGGCTTGCCGGTTTTGAGGCCCTGTTAAACTCCGCGGCATGACCAGAGCACCGATTTCGAACAGCCCGTCTCCCGAGCCGCAATTCACACCACGGGGCATCACACCCACCGAGGAGCAGCGGGACATCCAGACCTGCCGCGCGCGCCACGTCATTGCGATGGCGAATGCGGGGGCCGCCAAGACGACGACGCTGGCCCTGCGCATTGCCGAGTCGATCACCCGTGGCGTGTGGCCGGAAAGCATCGTCGCGCTGACCTTTTCGGGCGAAGCGGCGCGGGTGCTCAAGGAGCGGCTCATTGAAATCGGCCTGGATGAAAAGGTCGTCCGGCGCATCCGCTGTGAAACCTTCGACAAGTTTGCGCAGCAGGTCCTGCGCGATTTCGAAGGAGGGCAGGCGCGGATCCTCGATTCATACGATGCGGTCGCCCCCCATGTGCGCGCCGCGGTCACCGAACTCAAGGCACAAAACGTCCTGCGCAGAACGCCGCGCGAGCTCTCGCTGCCCGAACACAACGAGCAGATCTTCGAATTCCTGACGATTGCCCGGCAGTTGAAGGCGCGGCTGGTAAAGCCGCAGCTTGAAGATGGCGAGAGCTTTGAAGAACACGCCGAATCACTCAACCTGCCGGTGAGCATCTTTCTGCTCTTTTGCCAGCTCGAAAAGGATCGTGCCGGCTACGGCGACGAACCGCTCTGGCGGGCCGAGTTCGACGCCACCTACGATCTGGCCTGTCTGCTGGCCAGCGAGGATTGCCAGATCAGGCCGCCCTTGTTCCGCATCGTGATCGTCGATGAACTGCAGGACATGAATCCGGCAAGCTATGCCGTCCTCGAATACCTGCTGACGCAGGGCAAGTCCTTTTTCACCGGCGCGGGCGACTTCGACCAGGTCATTCACCGCTGGGCCGGCGCCGACGTGAACTTCATCCGTACCCGCTTCGCCCAGGGCTGGCAGAGCGTCGAGACCCGCCCGCTGACCCAGACCTACCGCCACGGCCCGATCATGGCGCTGGCCACGGCGGCGCTGAAGAACAAGGAAGTCGTGTCCGGCCGCAATCACGAGACGCGCATCCTGGTCGAGTCCTATGCCGATCAGCGGGCCGCTGCCGAGCGTGTTGCCGCCAATGTGCTCGACTGGAAGACGCGGGGCGGCCACCTCGACGCCTGCGCCATCATCCTGCGCGCGCCGTACCAGTCGATCCTCATCGAGAACGCCCTGCTGGAAGCCGGCATCGGCTGGCGCGTGGAGGGTCTGGAGAGCTATTTGCTGCGCTCCGAGATCCTGATGCTGCGCGGGGTCATCGCTTTTGCGCTGAATGACTACGAGTCGATCCCCGGTGTGGAGAAGCGTCTCAAGGTCTTGCAGGCCTTGCTGTTGTGGCAGCAGTTTGAATGGGGTGCCAACCGGCTCGACGACGCCGCGCTGAAGACGGCGGCTGAACAGCCCGATCTGTTTGACGCCTTTTTGAAGGGCACGCTGCTCAAGCCGCAAACCCGCGCCGACAAGCAGGCCGCCGATAGCACCAGCGACCAGGAGACAGAGGCGGACTTCCGGTTCCTCGAGAAGGTCAGTGCGCTGCGTAAAAGCGGCCGGCACGACGAGGCGAATACCCTCGCCAACCTGCGCCGACTCGACGCCGAGACCATCGATGAAACCCCCGTCCAGCGGGGCGCCCGGATGCGTCTGGAGCAAACCCTGGCAATGCTCCGCGAGGCGCCGCCGGATGAGCCTGCCTGGTCCGTGCTGGAGAGGGCGGTCGACATGCTGGCCCTCAAAAAAGTCGCCCGGCAGATCTTCATCGCGCCGAGCACGGCGGTGATGGTGGCCAGGTCGATCGACGGCTTCATCGACGGATCCCGCCGCAACAACCTGTCCTTGCGTGATTTCGCCATCTGGCTGCGCAAGGCCGAGGTCAAGGCCCTGAAGCTGCGGGCCTCCAACACCGTGCTGCTGTGCACCGTCGAGGCGGCCAAGGGGCAGGAGTTCGAGTCGGTGATGCTGCCGTGCCTCGAAGTGGGGACCTTTCCGCTGAGCGGCAGCGATCCGGCCGAAGAGAGCAACCGCTTTTACGTTGCGCTGACCCGTGCGCGCGATGAGCTTACGCTCTACATCCCCGACAACCCGGCACGGGTCAGCCCCTACGTGAAGGATATGAATGTGGACCGGGCCATTTCACGCGGACGGCTCCAGATCGATATTCAGTTCGGGTAGTTTTCCCCGGCAGGCGCGGAGACTTACCAGTTCGGCGCCCGTTTCTCGAGAAACGCCGCGACCCCTTCCTTTGCTTCCGGCGTGGCCCGCAGGTGGGCGATGCGCTGCACCGTGTCGGCCACTACTGCATCGCCGATGGGCTGGTGGGCGACGGCACGGATGAGCTCCTTGGCCGCGCCCTGGGCCTTGGGGCCGCATTGCAGCAGGCTGGCGACGACCTCGGCGACTTTGGCATCAAGCGCGTCGGGCGCAACGACTTCATGTACCAGGCCAAGCTCGCGGGCGCGGGCGGCGTCGAAGCGTTCGGCGCTCTGGAAGTAGCGCAGTGCCTGACGCGGGCCGATGGCGCGCAGCACGTAGGGGCTGATGGCCGAGGGAGTGATGCCGAACTTCACTTCCGAGGTGGCAAACACGGCGGTGCTGGAGGCGATGGCGATGTCGCAGGCGGCGGTGAGGCCGGTGCCACCGCCCAGTGCCGCGCCCTGCACGCGGGCGACGGTGGGCTTCTTCATGTCGGCGAGGGTGCGCAGCATGGCGGCCAGGGCGCCGGCATCGGCGAGGTTTTCTTCGACGGTGTAGCTGGCGGCGCGCTTCATCCAGGCCAGATCGGCGCCCGCCGAAAAGCTCTTGCCCCGGCCGGCCAGCACGACGGCGCGCACGCTGTCGTCGGCATCCAGTTGGCGGCAGGCGGCAGCAAGGTCGGCGATGAGGGCTTCGTCGAAGGCGTTGTGCACCTCCGGGCGGTTCATCCAGATGGTGGCGACAGGGCCGCCACGGGTGATTTCAAGGGTGCTCATGAGAGGTCTCTTGTTTTCTGTGGATCGGACTTCAGTCCGACAACCCAGGTTCAGGGAGCGGAGTCGGGCTGAAGTCCGACCCACAGGTGGTCAAACTGCTGCCGCCTGGCGGCGCAGCCACGGCGACAGGCGGTAGCGTTCTTCGCCGTAGTGGGCGCGGAGGTTTTCCTGCACCTGCACCACGTGGGCGAAGCCGATGTGCTGCGCCCAGGCCAGCGGACCCTTGGGGTAGTTGGTGCCGTTCTGCATGGCGGCGTCCACGTCGGCGGCGGAGGCGACGCCCTGGGTGACGGCGTCGGCACCTTCGTTGGCGAGCATGACCACGGTGCGCAGCGCAATCAGGCCGGCCACGTCGTCGAGTTGCGAGACGGCGATACCGGCGGCCTGCAGCACGCCGACGGCAGCGTTGAAGGCGTCGTCGCTGCACTGGTCGGCCTTGGCAACGGCGAGGCGCGGGGTGGTGGCGTAGTCGAAGGCCAGGTCGAAGAGGACCAGGTTGGGCGTTTCCTCGGCGGCGGCACGGATTGTGGCCGGGCGGCCGTCGGAGAGCGCCAGCACGGCATTGCCGATGCGCAGCTGGCCATCGCCGTACTGGCGTTCGACCGGGATACCGGCGGCTTCGAGGCGGGGAATCAACGCTTTGGCTGGGCCGAGTTCGCCTTCGACGATGACTTCGGTGGGGGCGGGTTGCGTTGGCAGCACGTCGGGCTGCGGCTTGGCGGCGGCGTCGCCATAGGCGTAGAAACCTTGCCCGCTCTTGCGCCCGAGGCGACCGGCGAGGACCAGGTCCTGCTGGATCAGCGACGGGGTGAAGCGCTTGTCGCCAAAGTAGGCGTCGTACACCGAGCGGGTCACGGCGAAGTTCACGTCGTGGCCGATCATGTCCATCAGCTCGAAGGGGCCCATCGGAAAGCGTGCGCCGTCGCGCAGCAGCGCGTCGAGGGTGGCCGGGCTGGCAGCCTGTTCGCCGAGCACGCGCAGGGCTTCGGCGTAATAGGGGCGGGCGACCCGGTTGACGATGAAGCCGGGCGTGGATTTGGCGTGCACCGGCACCTTGCCCCAGGCCTTGGCGGTGGCGTAGAGGGTGTCGGCGATGGCCGGGTCGGTGGCGAGGCCGGCGACGATTTCCACCAGGGCCATGCGCGGCGCCGGGTTGAAGAAGTGCAGGCCGGCGACGTTTTGCGGCCGGGCCAGCGGGGCGGCCATGGCGGTGATCGACAGGGACGAGGTGTTGGTGGCGAGGATGGCGTCGGCCGGCAGGGCTTCTTCGAGCTGCTTGAAGAGAGCCTGCTTGACGTCGAGCCTTTCGACGATGGCTTCGATGGCGAGGCCGGCGTCGCGGGCGTCGGTCAGGTTGGTGACGGGCAGCACCCGTTCCAGCGTGGCGGCGCAGTCGGCTTCCGAGAGCTTGGCCTTGGAGACCAGGAAGCGCAGATCCTTCTCGATGCCGGCGCGGCCGCGGGCCACGGCCTCGGCGCTCATGTCGTAGAGGTACACGGTGTGGCCGGCGCGGGCCGCCACGTGGGCGATGCCGCTGCCCATGGCGCCGGCACCGATCACCAGCACGCGGGTGGACAGGGGAAGGGCTTGAGTCATCGTTTCATTCTCCGGTGAAGTGGGGCGCGCGTTTGGCGACGAAGGCGGCGACGCCTTCCCGGTAATCGCGGGAGTTGCCCAGTTCGCCCATGAAGTCGCGTTCGAGGTCGAGCTGGGTTTCGAGTTCGTTGGCGGTGCTGGCGAGCAGCGCCTGACGGGTGCGGATGTAGCCGCGGGTCGGGCCGCTGGCCAGTTTGCGGGCGGCGTCGACAACGGTGGGCATCAGCGCCTCGTCATCGACGCAACGCCAGATCAGGCCCCATTCGGCGGCCTGTTCGGCAGTCAAAGGTTCGGCAAACAGGGCCAGGCCCATGGCGCGGGCGTGGCCGACGGCGCGGGGCAGCATCCAGCTGCCGCCGGTGTCGGGAATCAACCCGAGCTTGCCGAAGGACTGGATGAAGCTGGCCGAGCGGCCGGCGAAGACCACGTCGCAGGCCAGTGCCAGGCTGGAGCCGGCGCCGGCGGCAATGCCGTTTACGGCGGCGAGCACCGGCATGTCGAGGCTGCGCAGGGCCAGCACGAGGGGTTTGTAATTGGTATCGACGGACGCTGAAAGATCCAGCGTGCCGTCGGCGATGGCCCGGGTGCGCTCGCCCAGATCCTGCCCGGCGCAAAAGCCGCGGCCGGCGCCGGTGAGGATCAGCGCGCGCAGGCTGTGGTCACCCCGCACGACCTCCAGGGCCGCGCGCAGGTCGGCGTGCATCGCCGCAGTGAAACTGTTCAGGCGTTCGGGCCGGTTCAGGGTCAGCGTGGCGACGCCTTCGCTGCGTTTGAGCAACACAGTATCGAAGCGGTCTTCGAGGCTCATGGGGGACACCCGGAGGTTTAGTTGGCGGGCGGTTCGTAGGCGATGAAGCCGGCCTTCACGGTGCCGCACTCGGGGCAGGTGAAGGACTCCGGAATGTCGGCCCACAGGGTGCCGGGGGCGATGCCTTCATCAGGCAGGCCCTCGGCTTCGTTGTAGGGGAAGAAGCAGGCGCCGCATTGGTAATGACTCATGGTGGTCTCTCTCTTTGTTGTGGTTTGAACTTGGGTTTTTGTGGGTCGGACTGAAGTCCGACCCACAGGGGGATCACGGGGTGATGATCAGTTTGCCGGTGGCCTTGCGGTCGGCCAGTACCTTCAGGGCTTCGCCGGCCTGCTCGATGGGGTAGCGGCCGTGGATCGGTGGTTTGAGGGTGCCGTCGGCGATGCCGGCCAGAATGGCGGCGACCTGGGCGTGGCAGGCTTCGGGCTCGCGGCGCAGGAACTCGTCCCAGAAGATGCCGGCCAGCTCGCAGCCCTTGAGGAGCAGCAGGTTGGCGGGCACGCGGGGAATTTCGCCGGCGGCAAAGCCGATGATCATCACGCGGCCGCGCCAGGCGGTGGCGCGCACGGCGGCCTCGGTGTACTTGTCGCCGACCACGTCGATGACGATGTCGGCACCCTTGCCGCCGGTGGCCGCCTTGACCGCGTCCTTCAGGTCGCTGTCGCGGTAGTTGATGCCGATGTCGGCGCCGGCCTCGATGCACAGGTCGAGCTTGTCCTGGCTGCTGGCGGCGGCGATGACCTTGCAGCCGGCGGCGTGGGCGATCTGTACGGCAGCCAGGCCAACCCCGCCGGCGGCGCCCAGCACCAGCACGGTTTCACCGGCCTGCATGCGGCCCCGGTCGTACAGCGAGAACCAGGCGGTGGCGTAGGCCACCAGCGCCGCCGCGGCGATGTCGCAGGGCACCGCATCGGGCAGCGGGAAAACCTGGCTGGCCTTGGCGCGGGCCTGTTCGGCGTAGCCGCCGAAGGAGTTGAAGGCGAGGACGCGCTGGCCGATTTCGAAGCCCTTCACGCCGGCACCCATGGCGCGGATGGTGCCCGCGAACTCGCCACCGGGCGAGAAGGGGAAGGCCGGGCGGATCTGGTATTTGCCCTGCACGATCAGGGTGTCGTAGTAGTTCACCCCGGCGGCGGCGACATCGATGATGACTTCGTTGTCGGCGGGAAGCGGGTCGGGCAACTGGCCGGGGCCGTGATTGTCGAGGGGGCCAAAGGCATTGCAAATGTAGGCGCGCATGGTGTTTTCCTGATTCTGTGGGTCGGACTTCAGTCCGACGCCGGTCGTTGAACACGTGTTGTCGGACTGAAGTCCGACCCACAGGGAGCCGTCAGACCGGGCTTGTTTTGGGGAAGTCCGGGGTGCGGCGTTCGCGCACGGCGGCGAGGCCTTCGCGCACTTCGGCGCCGCCGAAACCGAGCATTTCGAGGGCCAGCGAGTTGTCGAAGATCGGGCCGGCCTGGCGCAGCCAGTTGTTGAGGCTGTACTTGGTCCAGCGCAGGGCGCTTTGCGGGCCGGCGGCGAGTTTCCGGGCGATCTCGAAGGCCGTCGGCAGCAGCTCGGCGGCATCGACGGTTTTGGAAACCAGGCCAATGCGCTCCGCTTCCTCGCCGCTGATCTCGTCGGAGAGCAGCAGGTGCAGCTTGGCCTTGGCCATGCCGCACAACAGCGGCCAGATGATCGCCGCGTGATCGCCGGCGGCCACGCCGAGGCGGGTGTGGCCGTCGATCAGGCGGGCGTCCTTGGCGGCGATCGAGATGTCGGCCAGCAGGGCCACGGCGAGGCCACCGCCAACCGCCGGGCCGTTGATCGCCGAGATGACGATCTTCGAGCAGTTGATCATGTTGTAGACGATGTCGCGGGCTTCGCGCCAGACGCGGGCGCGGTGCTCGAAGTCGTCGGCCATGGCGGCCACCAGCTCCAGTGTGCCGCCGCCGGAAAAGCCCTTGGCCTGGCCGCGCACGACGATCACGGAAACGTCCGGGTCCTTGTCGAAGTCGCGCCAGATCTCGGCCAGCTCGCCGTGGCCGGCGGCATCGGCCACCGGCAGCTTGCCGTCGGCGCCGAGGATCATCTCGACGATGCCGGCTTCGTGACGGACGACGGAGAAACTGGTGTAGTGGTCGTAGTTCATGGAGACAGTTCCGTTAGTTTTTGTGGGTCGGACTTCAGTCCGACTCGACTGGCTGAACGCGTGCTGTCGGACTGAAGTCCGACCCACGGAGGTAGGGTGCCAGGCGTTCGCGCCATTCGTCATCGAAGGGCGTCGGGCGCAGGGTGTCGAGATTGGCGAGGACGACCTTCAGGCTGATGCGTACGCGGGTCTTGCCGCCGCTCACCGCTTCGATGGCGAGGTGCATGGAGCTGCTGCCCAGCCTGGCGATGGACAGCCGGAATCTGAGCACGTCGCCGTAGCGGCTCGGGGCGATGAACTCCACTTCCAGCTTGACTGCCGGGATGCCGAGGCGGCGCGTCTCATGGAGTTCCGGGAAGGCGACGCCGAGGGCTTCGCCGAACCAGTCCTCGACGACCTCGTTGCACAGCTCCGCGTAGCGCGGGTAGAAGACGATGCCGGCCGGGTCGCAGTGGGCAAAGCGGATGAGCTTGTCGCGTTCGTAGATCATGGGCGGGCGTCCAGGATGCGGGTGACGAAACCGGCAACGGCGTCGATGACCGCCTCGGGCTGGTCCTTGTGGGGCGAGTGGCGGCAGTCGGCGAGCTTGACCAGCTCCACGTCCTTTGCGCCCTGGGCGATGCGCTCGATCTGGTCCATGGTGCCGTATTCGTCGTCTTCGCCCTGGATGGCCATCACCGGGCAGGCGATGGTCGGCAGGTATTCCTCGATGTTCCAGTGGCGGAATTCCGGATGCAGCCAGATGTCGTTCCAGCCCCAAAACGCCGAGTCCACGTCCGCGTGGTAGCGGCCGAGGCGGCTTTTCAGGTCGGTCTCCTGGTAGGCGACCTTGGCCTGCTCTATGCTGGTCACCGACACCTCTTCGACCAGCACGTGGGGCGCCATCACGATGATGCCGGCCAGCGGGCGATGGGCGCCACCGGCGTGGATCAGCGCGATGGAGCCGCCGTCGCTGTGGCCGAACAGGAAGGGCGCTTCCACGCCGAGGGCGTCGAGCAGGGCCGGCAGGGCAGTCAGCGCTTCGTCGTGCATGTAGCGCACGCCGCGGGGTTCGGCGAGGGGCGTGGATTTGCCGTAGCCGTGGCGCGAAAAGACGATGGCCTCGCAGCCGCTGGCATCGGCCACCCGTTGCGGAAAGTCGCGCCACATGGACACCGAGCCGAGGCCTTCATGGAGGAAGACCATGGCCGGTGCGCCGGGCCGCGGGTGGGCGGAAACGAGGCGGACGACTTCGATTTCCTTGCCGAGAACGTTGAGCAGCTTCAAGTCAGACTCCCAGATGCTGTTGGATGAGAGCCTGATTATTGCGCAGCACTTCGCTGTCGCCGTCGAAAACCACTTGTCCTTTTACGAGGATCACCGAGCGGTGGGTGATTGACGTAACGGCCGCGTGGTTCTTGTCCACGATCACCGTGGCAATGCCGCTTTTGCCGATTTCGCGCACGATGCGCCAGATCTCCCGGGCGATCAGCGGGGCGAGGCCTTCGGTGGCTTCGTCGAGGATCATCAGGTCCGGGTTGGTCATCAGGGCGCGGCCGATGGTGAGCATCTGCTGCTCGCCACCGGAGAGCTGGCCGCCGCCGTTGGTGAGCCGTTCGCCCAGGCGCGGGAAGGTTTCCAGTACCCGCTCAAAAGTCCAGTTGCGCTGGCCGTCCACGCCGGGGCGGGCGGCCATCAGCAGGTTTTCCTTGACCGACAGGTTGGGGAAGATGCCGCGGCCTTCGGGCACGTAGGCGATGCCCTGCCGCGCGATGCGGTGGGTGGGGGCGCCGGTCATCGCGTCGCCACGCACCTTGACCTCGCCGTGGCGGGGTTTGACGAGGCCCATCATGCTGCGGATCAGGGTTGTCTTGCCCATGCCGTTGCGGCCCATCAGGCCGAGGGCTTCACCCTTGTTGATGTGGAAATCCACGCCGTGGAGGATGTGGCTGGACCCGTAGTAGGTGTGGAGCTGCCTGGCTTCCAGCAATACGGCCTCCTGCCGGGCCGCCCCAAGGGAGGCCGCAGCCCCCCCGGGGGGCAGCGAATGCAATGAGCGTGGGGGCACATTTAATTCAGACATGCTCGGCTCCTTCGTGGCCCAGATAGGCTTGTTGAACGGCGGGGCTCTTGCGGATGGTGTCCGGGTCGCCGGATTCGAGCACCTGGCCATTCACCAGCACGGTGATGGTGTCGGCCACGGCGAAGACGGCGTCCATGTCGTGTTCGACCAGCAGGATGGCCCGGTTCTCGCGCAGGCGCTTGAGCAGTTCGACCATCTGCGCCGATTCGTCCGAGCCCATGCCGGCCAGGGGTTCGTCGAGCAGCAGCACCTGGGCGTCGGTGGCCAGCACCATGGCGATCTCCAGCTGGCGCTGCTCGCCGTGGCTCATCTGGCCGGCGATGCGGTGTTCGCGACCGGCTAGGCCGGCCTCGGCAATGGCAGCGTGGGCGCGGGCCAGAGTGTCCGGGTCGCGCACGGCATCCCTGAAGATGCGCCAGGGCTGCTGGCGGCGCGACTGGGCGGCGAGGCGGCAGTTTTCGAGCACCGAGAACTTCGGAAAGATGTTGGTGCGCTGGTAGCTGCGCCCAATGCCGACCCGCGAACGCTGGTGGTTCGACAGCCCGGTGATGTCCTTGCCGCCGAGCAGGATGCGGCCTTCGCTGGGGGGCAGGTCGCCCGACAGCATGTTGATGCAGGTGGACTTGCCGGCGCCGTTGGGGCCGAGGAGGGCGTGCAGGGTGCCGCGCTCGAGGGTCAGGTTGACGTTGCTGTTGGCCGTGAGGCCGCCGAAGCGGCGGGTCAGCTTTTCAGCCACAAGAAGGGCTTCCCTCATTTTTCTTCTCCGGTCATGGCGCGCTTGAGGCGGGCGGGAATGGCCGACAGGCCGCCCGGCAGGAAGAGCACCGCGGCAACGATGGCCAGACCCATGGCCAGTTGCCAGTGCTTGGTCCAGGCGCCGAAGGCTTCCTGCATGGCGGTGAAGGCGAAGGCCCCGGCGATGGCACCTACCAGATTGCCCATGCCGCCGAGGATGACCATCAGCAGCACGTTGCCGGACTGGTGCCAGGCCAGCAGCTCCGGCGTGACGAAGCCGGACAGCACCGCGTACAGAAAGCCCGCCACCCCGGCCAGCGCACCGGCCAGCGTGAAGGCCGCCAGCTTGTAGTGGAAGGTGGCGTAGCCCAGCGACAGCATGCGGTGCTCGTTGCTGCGGATGCCGATCAGCACGCGGCCGAAGGGCGAGCGCAGCACCAGCTTGAGCACGCCATACACGGCCACCAGCGCGGCGACGATGAAGTAGTAGAGCTGGCCCGGTTCGTTGAGATCGAAAGGCGCCCAGCCGGCGATGGCGGCATCCGGCTTGAAGTTGATGTTCACCCCGTCGGAGCCGCCACCCAGGTTGGTGTCGTGGAACAGGAAGAACACCATCTGGGCAAAGGCCAGCGTCACCATGATGAAGTAGATGCCCTTGGTGCGCAGCACGAAGAGGCCGATGACGAAGGCCGCCAGACCGGCCGCGATGATGGCCGCCGGCAGGGCCAGCCACAGGCTCGCCGGGTCGTACTTGGGGGTGATCATCGCCACCGCGTAGGCGGCAATGCCGAAGTAGGCCGCGTGGCCGAAGCTGACCAGCCCGGTAAAGCCGACCAGCAGATCAAGGCTCATCGCGAAGATGGCCAGCACCAGGGTCTTGGCCACCAGCTCCACGTAAAAGTCGGAGCCGAAGGACGGGAAGGCCAGCAGGGCCGCCAGCAGCAGCGGCAAAATCAGGCGTTGGGAAGTCGGATTCATCGCTTCAGCCTTTCTTCAGGATGCCTTCGGGGCGCCACAGGAGCACCACGGCCATCACCAGGTAGACGATCAGGCCGGCAAAGTCGGGCAGCAGCACCTTGCCGAAGGTGTCGGCAAAACCGATGATCAGCGCCGCAATCAATGCACCCCACACCGAGCCGATGCCGCCGATGACGACGATCACAAACGAGATGATCAGCACCTGGCTGCCCATGCCCGGAAACACCGATGAAATCGGCGCCGCCAGCATGCCGGCCAGCGCAGCGAGGGCCACGCCCAGGGCGAACACGGTGCGGTAGATGCGGTTGATGTCGATGCCCAGCGACTGGACCATGTCGCGGTCGTGGCTGCCGGCGCGGATCATCATGCCCAGCCGGGTGCGCTGGATCAGCCAGTACAGGCCAATGGCCAGCACGATGCACACTGCCGAGATGACCAGCCGGTACACCGGGTAGCTGAGGGTGTCGTTGAGCGGGATCGAGGCGGCGAAGATCTCCGGCACCGGAATGCCGTGCACGTCGTCGCCGAGCAGCAGGCTGCGCACTTCTTCAAAGATCAGGATCAGCCCGTAGGTGAGCAGCACTTGTTCCAGGTGGTCGCGCTTGTAGAGGTGGGCGAAGAGCAGGGCTTCGAGTGCCGCGCCAAAGGCCAGGGCCAGCGGAATGCCGAGCAGGATGGCGACGAAGAAGTTGCCGGTCAGGCTGGTCAGCGCGAAGGCCAGGTAGGCCCCGATCATGTAGAAGCTGCCGTGGGCCAGGTTGATGATGCCCATGATGCCGAACACGAGGGTCAGGCCGCTGGCTACCAGGAATAGCAGCAGGCCGTACTGCAGCGCGTTGAGCGACTGGATCAGGAAGGAATAAAAGTCCATGCGAGTCCCCCTCCCGGCACCCGCGAGGGGTGCCAGGATCGGTTTTGACGACGGGATTACAGAGGTGCCGGAGCGGCTGCCCGGGGCTTACAGCTTGCAGCCGCGGGCCGGGTCGGCGAGGGACTTCTCGGGGGTGTCGATGACCTTGTTCTCGCGGCCTTCAACCTTGCGCAGGTAGATGTTCTGCACCGGGTTGTGGGCCTTCGAGAAGGTGAAGGGGCCGCGCGGGCTGTCAATCTTGGCGGTTTCCATGGCCTTGATCAGTTCGGCGCGTTTGCTGGTGTCGCCCTTGACCGCCGTGAGGCCGACGTTGAAGGCCTGGGCGGCGTCGTAACCCTGGACGGCGTAGACATCCGGCTGGGCCTTGTAGCTCTTGGCGTAGTTGAGGCGGAAGGCGTTGTTCCTGGCGCTGTCGAGGCCGTCACCGTAGTGCAGGGTGGTCAACAGGCCCTGGCTGGCTTCGCCCATGGCGTCGATGGTGCCGTCGGTGAGAAAGCCCGAGGCGTACAGCGGGATGGAGTTCTTGAGGCCCGCCGCGGCATAGTCCTTGGCGAACTTGGCGGCACCGCCGCCGGCGAAGAAGACGTACACCGCGTCCGGCTTGAGGGCGGCGATCTCGGTCAGGAAGGGCTGGAATTCGACGTTGGGGAAGGGCAGGGTCATGTCCTTCAGCACCTTGCCACCGCCCTTTTCGAAGGCTTCCTTGAAACCATCGACGGCCTGCTGGCCGCCGGCGTATTTCCACGTCAGCGTGACGACCTTCTTGTGGCCCTTGGCGGCCATCACCTTGCCCATGGCGTAGGAAGGTTGCCACATGCTGAAGGAGGTGCGGAACAGGTTGGCGTCGCACAGGGGGCCGGTGAGTTCGTCGGCGCCGGCGTTGGGGACGATCATCAGGGTCTTGTTCT
>ERZ724524.679-NODE-679-length-22448-cov-5.545349_pt1 | contig 22448 bp, 18 predicted proteins | sample MGYA00376057_ERZ724524 | MGnify/ENA primary metagenome ERZ724524 (study PRJEB28724, sample SAMN07190888) | wastewater metagenome | isolation source: influent of sewage treatment plant in Hong Hong | place: USA: Christiansburg, Virginia | collected 2016-03-01 ...
ACGAAGATCTCTCTCCATCCTGTCGCAAAAACTTTAGTTCAAAACTCAGTATTCAGCACAAAAAATCAGCAGGGCATCTCTGCATTTTTACGCGAATACCACCACCATGTAACAAAGATACACGTCATGTAAAAACCAATGAAACAATATAGCGCGCCTTGAGGCCCTCCGGTCAGCGACATAGACGTACCGAATGACATCGGAATAAAGAAGCCACCATACGCACCAATTGCGCCAGAAAAACCGAGAACAGCCGCCGACTCCATCTGTGACTTTCTAATTGATGCATCTTGCGCATCCTTACCCTTGCCAGCATTGGCACGATCGTTCTGGGTACGGAAGATCACAGGAATCATGCGGAAAGTTGAACCATTACCAATTCCAGTTGTGACGAACAGCACGATAAACATCGCAAAGAAACCCCAGAAATTCCCACCCTCACCATTCGTAGGCAAAAACTGCAGAACACCAACCACTGCGGCCATCATTACAATAAAGTTCCAGAACGTTACTTTGGCGCCGCCGATCTTGTCAGAAAGCCATCCACCCACTGGACGAATCACCGCACCAACTAACGGACCCAGAAAAGCAAATTTCATTGGGTCGATACCAGGAAACTGCGTTTTCATCAGCATAGCAAAGCCCGCAGAATACCCAATGAAGGACCCAAAGGTTCCGATGTACAACCAGCACATCAGCCACGTGTGCTTCTGGCCAAAAATAACAGCCTGATCCTTAAAAGAGCTACGAGCAGAGGCTAAATCATTCATGCCAAACCATGCAGCTAGCAGGCACACCACCAAGAATGGAATCCAAACAAATCCGGCGTTTTGTAACCAAACCTTCTGCTCAACACCATCCTTCATCATGGTCTGTGGTTCGCCACCCATTGCGCCAAAAATGCCCATCGTAATGACCAATGGCACCAAGAACTGCATGACTGACACACCCAGATTACCAAGACCTGCATTCAAGCCCAGCGCCGTACCCTGCTGCGCTTTAGGGTAAAAGAATGAAATATTGGCCATCGAAGAACTGAAGTTGCCGCCACCAAATCCACACAGAAGCGCAATCAACACAAATGTGCTGTAGGGCGTTTCAGGATTTTGCACGGCAAACCCCATCCACAGCGCCGGAATAATCAGTGAGGCTGTAGTGATAGCCGTCCAGCGACGTCCACCCACTACCGGCACCATAAACGAGTAAAAAATACGCAACGTAGCACCGGCCAGTGGTGGCAACGCAGTCAACATAAACAATTCATCTTTAGTAAAGTTAAAACCAACATCATTTAGCTTTACCGTCACCATCGACCAGACCATCCATACCGAGAACGCCAGTAGCAGATTTGGAATGGATATCCACAGATTACGCGAAGCAATACTCTTACCTGTCGAAGCCCAGAAAGTCTTGTCTTCGGGCCGCCAGTCCGTAATCACCGGGCCCTGCTTGGCAGGAGTACCGGATACGGGTTTACCTGATTTAGTTGACATTTATATCTCCGTTTTAAATCAATTATCGGATGCAGGCATTGGGTTGGTAGACCCCTCACCCATCATCGGAATTTTTCTGACCTCACTCAGATACATCCAGATCAGCGATACCCACACCACGCCGTAAAGCAACATAAAGGCAGATGAGCGAATACCAGTAATATCGACCAAAGCACCGAACATAATGGGCAGAACGAACCCGCCCAAGCCACCAGCAAGACCAACGATGCCGGAGATCACACCCATGTTGTCGGGGTATTCGTTTGAGATGTACTTGAAGACCGATGCCTTACCAAAGGCAAATGCCACGCCCATGACAAACAACAGCGCGGTGAACACATAAGCATTCAGGCCAATATGAAACGTCTGCGGGCCATTCACGGTGGTGATCGTGAAATCAGTTTGTGGATACGACAGAATGAACAAACATATCCAGCTCACCCACATCACCCACCATGTCACCGAATGAGCACCCCACTTGTCTGACATCCAGCCACCAATGGCGCGCAATATGCCACCTGGCAATGAGAAAGCGGCGGCTAGTAATGCGGCTGTTTGTAAATTGAAACCATACTCATTCACATAGTACTTAGTCATCCACAGCGACAGCGCCACATAGCCACCGAATACAATTGAGTAGTACTGGCAGTAACGCCACACCCTTGGGTCTTTTAATGCGAGCAACTGATCTCTCATCGTTACCGAAGTCGAGACGCGGTGGCTCTTGTCTTCGGTGGTCAGAAACCAGAATAGCAATGCAGTGATAAACATAATGGCGGAATAAACTTTAGGGACCATCTGCCAGCTGGATGCCGCAATGATCGCAGGTGCTACAAACTTGGTGACGGCAGCACCGGCATTGCCGGCACCAAAGATGCCCATGGCAAAACCCTGATTCTTCTTTTCAAACCACTTGGCGACATAGGCAATACCGACCGAGAACGAACCGCCAGCCAACCCAACAAACAGGCCCAGCACCAAGAAGTGCCAGTAAAGTGTCGCGTGGCTAATAAAATAGATGGGCATTACGCATACCATCATCAGCACAAAGAACACAATGCGGCCACCAAACTTGTCGGTCAGCATGCCGAGGGGCAGGCGAATCAAAGAGCCCGTCAGCACCGGCGTAGCTACAAGTAGCCCAAACTGGGTTTCATTCAGCGACAGAAGCTCCTTGATGGGCACCCCCAGAATCGCAAACATCATCCAAATCATGAAGCAGACGGTAAAGGCGAATGTACTCATTCCCAGAACCATGCCTTGTTGCAATTTGCTGTGGCCAGTCATTACTGCCATCTCCTCTGGATACCTTGAGCGCACACTAGGCGAATGCCGCAATTGAACATTGACCTGCATCAAAAGGCACGCCGCGTCTTGCCATACAAAAGTTCGCCAACTACTCCTAAGGAGGTAGTCAAAAAATAGATTTTCTCCTTAAATAACAATATGTTGATAAAACAGCGTGATTGAGGATTATGCTTACACCCCCTCCTAACTATTTGGGGGTAGTCGGAGAGGTAGGCTCATGAGTTTTTGGAAATGGCTGCGTAGTTCACTGCCGGCACGCGCCGGTGTTGCCGTTATCCTGATTGCTATCCTTGCTCTAGCCAGCTCTCTGAGTGCGGGGCTGATTGCCTGGTTTAGCGAAAATGATGCGGCGGCGATCAATACGGCCGGCTCATTACGCATGAAAACCTACCAGACCAGTTGGGCCATAGCGGCTAAAAGCTCACCAAGCCTCATCCATACCCTAAGTAACGACCTCGAGCGCCGGCTTCACAGTCATGAGCTCAGCCGGGTACTCGAGGGTAACCAAGATAAACACCTGAACAAGGTCTATACCAACCTAAAAAAACGTTGGCAAGACGAACTCAAGCCAGCCCTTCAGGCCGGGGACTATCCACAATTCCTTAGTCGTGCTGATAGCTTTGTTCATGAACTGGATAGTTTTGTCTTGCAACTGCAGCAGCACAGTGAACGCAAGCAGATCTGGCAACAAGGCATTCAGGGCACCGCATTATTTATCACCATGATCATCCTGATCGTCGGCATGTATGAACTACAAAATAACGTCATCGTACCTTTGGAGGAACTGGGCAGCGTCGCCGAACGATTCCGAGGAGGAGATCTTTCTGCTCGCGTCAGCTATCGCTCTGACGATGAGCTTGGTCAGATGGCAGTCAGCTTCAATGCCATGGCTGATGCCCTTGAGCAGTCCCATCACACACTGGAGAGTCGTGTCGCCCAAAAAACTGAAAGCTTGGCACGTGCGTATGATGCCCTTGAGCTTCTCTACAACAGCAGCCGCGATCTGGCGACCAACCAGGTTCATGCAAAGCAGCTTGATCAGTTAATTGAGCGTTTCCAGACGCTGCTACCCGGCCTGCGCCTGACGCTTTGCCTAAGCAACAACCCCCAATTCCCGGATGAACCTAGATTGGCACTGCACGGCAACGAGTCACGCGAAATATGCTCGCGCAATGACTGTGCCGGCTGCGAACGCCTGCATCAACATAACTTAATAAGCTTTCCCGTTAGCAATCAAGGAAATTTGCTTGGCGAATTACGCGCCCACTTTACCGATGGCCGGACTTCCGCCAACTGGGAAACTGGCATGATTCAGGCACTTGCTGATCTTGTTGGCACTGCCCTCTCTCTTGAACGTCAGCGCGAACGTGATTACCGCTTGGTGTTGCTCGACGAACGCACCATCATCGCCCGTGAATTGCATGACTCTCTGGCACAGGCGCTCACTTACATGAAACTTCAGGTGGCGCGTCTGCACACGCTTATCCAGCGCGGAGAGAGCCCCGAGAAGCTCCTATCCGTTAGTGAGGAGCTTCGTGAAGGCCTGAATAGTGCCTATCGGCAGTTACGTGAATTGCTCACCACATTCCGTCTGAAAATTGGTGACGGTGGCTTAAGTCAGGCACTCGACAATACCGTTCGTGAGTTTTCTGAACATGGCGGCTTCCCCGTACTGCTTGAGTCAGAGCCACTGGCGGTTTCCCTCTCCGCCAGCGAACAGATTCATCTACTTCAAATTGCGCGCGAGGCACTGTCTAACTGTGCCCGCCACTCCGGAGCACAACAGGCCTCCGTACATCTGTATCAACAAGGTGAAATGGTCGTGCTAATAATTGAAGACGACGGCAAAGGGCTATTACACGACTTTGATACTCGCCATCACCACGGCGTTGGTATCATGGAGGAACGAGCCCGGAGCCTTCATGGAACTCTTCGCATCGAGTGCCGCGACCCCAGAGGCACCCGTGTCCACCTGGAGTTCCGCCCCGACTTCCTAACCCGGAGCCCCGAGGAAACTACTGTATGAACGAATCAATCAAGCACACCATACTTTTAGTTGATGATCATCCGCTGATGCGGCGTGGTATGCGTCAGCTACTTGAGCTGGAAAGTGATTTCTCCGTGATTGGCGAGGCCAATAATGGTGAAGAGGCACTACTCTGCGTTCCCGCGTTGCAGCCCGACCTCATCCTGCTCGACAACAACATGCCCCAACTCAATGGCATTGAAACACTCAAACGGCTACGCCAAAATGGCTACCGCGGAACCATACTGATCTTTACTGTGTCGGATGCCGAAGATGAAGTACGTGATGCCATGCGCTACGGTGCAGATGGTTATTTGCTCAAGGATATGGAGCCAGATCTACTGATTATGCAGATCCGTGATGCACTGAATGGCATCGTTGTGGTTAGTTCGGCGCTTACCCGCGTGCTCGCGCAAGCGCTACGCGCCCCCAGCTCCACACAAGAATTCGAGCTCACGGACCGGGAGCGTCAGGTACTGAAAAGTATCGCAGGGGGCAATAGCAATAAGATGATTGCCCAGAAACTGGGCATTACCGAGGGAACCGTGAAAGTTCACGTAAAAAATTTGCTGCACAAACTAGGTTTACGCTCACGCGTAGAAGCAGCGGTATGGGCCCTCGAACACATGAGGGCCTGAAACCTCACTGCTTCACATTACATCGTGGAACATCAAGGCTCCTGCATCCAAGCATCGTAGAGAAAAGTTTCATCTAATTGCTGTGGGCAATGCAGTGACGTTTCCAGATCTTTGATCAGGCCATCCTGCAACCCGTAGATCCAACCGTGTACCGCCAACTCCTGCCCACGTGCCCACGCATTTTGCACAATCGTGGTATGACAAACGTTGCGCACTTGACGCATCACGTTGAGCTCACAGAGCAAGTTCACCCTGTCCTCGCCCTCTAGTCCTTCAAATAGCGGCAAGCTCTGGTGGTACAAAGCCTTGATTGCGCGTAACCAGTTATCGATGAGCCCCAGCGCTTGATGCGATAGAGCGGCACGAACTCCGCCACAACCATGATGGCCGCACACAATTATCTGCTTCACTTCCAAAACATCCACTGCGTACTGCAGCACCGACAGAAAATTCATGTCGGTAGCTACCACCATATTGGCAACATTACGGTGCACAAAAAGCTCGCCCGGCATCATCCCAACAATCTCGTTAGCCGGAACACGACTGTCAGAGCAGCCAATCCAGAGAAATTCAGGACGTTGCTGAGTGGCCAGCCGATGAAAAAATTCGGGATCTCCTTCCCGCATCTTCACAGACCATTTCTGATTGTTTTCCAGCAACGACTTAATTTGCATACGGACTCATTTAGCTAGCGAGTGCTGCTCTAAATTCAGATTATAGTTTCAGGCCAGCCAGTCGGCATAACTGACAAAGGGCAAGGTATCTCCCTCATTTACCAACTGCCCCGCTTCTTGCCAGGCAAGACCGTCTGACCAACACACCGAGCTCAGTACGCCCGAGCTTTGATTAGGGTACGCGACTAGCCGCACCCCCGCTGGCGTCATTTGCCGCTGTACGCGCAGATACTCACGTCGCTTACCTAACTTACGGCTAAAAGCGCATGGAACGGCATACGGCAGTGGTGGCACAAAGTTTTCACCCTGCCGCCAGCGCAACCACGGCACTGCCGCCACCAGCAGCGTTACCCACACAGCAACGGGGTTGCCGGGCAGGCCAATAAAGGGGGTTTTACCCACATAACCAAAAGCCAATGGCTTGCCTGGTTTGATGCCGAGTTTCCACAGCACCATGCGGCCTTCCGCTTCAACCGCCGTCTTAAGATGATCTTCTTCACCGACCGATACGCCGCCACTGCTGATAATTACATCTGCCGTACCCGCTAGTTCAATCAGCCTTCGTCGGGTGGCTTCGAGATTATCTGGCAACGTTCCCGCATCAAGAATCTCGAATCCCATGGATGCCAGTGTACTGATAAGCGTGAACTGATTGCTGTTGTAAAGCTGGCCTGCGGCTAGCGGAATGCCAGGTTGCACCAACTCGTCGCCACTCGACAATACCGCCACACGCAAGCGCCGGCGCACCGCCACACTCGCCACGCCTATCGATGCCAACAGGCCAATATCCGCTGATTGCAGCCGCCGTCCTGCCTCAAAAAGTGTTGCGCCAATAGCAATATCCTGACCTGCACGGCGTACGTTTTGACCTGCCTTCATGGCAGGAATACAGATGCGCCCATCCGGCAATACCTCGACATCCTCCTGCATCACTACCGCATCCGCACCAAGAGGCACTTCCGCTCCGGTGAAAATACGAGCACAGGAGCCAGCCTGTAGTGGCTGCGGCGCAATACCCGCAGGAATACGCTGACTTACCGCTAAATCTGCGCCAGCAATCGCATCCTTCGCACAGAGGGCATACCCATCCATTGCACTGTTATCTGCGGGAGGCACTTGCACGGCCGACACAACAGGCTCGGCCAATACAGCCCCGCAAACTTCCTTCAATGGCAGATGCACTGCCTCCATGACAGGCAGTGCTTGAGCCTCACGCTGAAGCTGGGAAAGTACCTCTTCTAGCGTCGCGAGATGCCCACGATCGCAACCACATCCGGCGCTCATTATTTCTCCTCGCGCGTACCGCAATTATCGAGTCGGCGTACTCCGGCTGGCTCAACATTTTTTTTCTGCAACAAACCGACAAAATTGCAGGGCCGCTGGCGTGCATCAAGCTGACCGGAAATCATCTGTGTCCATGCCGTACGACAGGCATTGGTTGAACCTGGCACACAGCATACCAACGTGAAGTTAGCCAATCCGGCCAGCGCACGGCTCTGCATGGTTGATGTACCGATTTCTCCAAAGGAGATCTGCCGAAATAACTCACCAAAGCCATGCACTTCTTTATCAAATAATGGCAATACTGCTTCCGGCGTATTATCGCGTATCGTAAATCCCGTACCCCCTGTCACCAGTACAACCTGCACATCCGCGTCAGCAATCCATTGCGATACTACTGCACGGATTTGATAAATATCGTCACGCACCAGCGCACGATCTGCCAGTTGATGCCCTGCCTCAATCAGACTATCCGCCAGCAATTGGCCAGAAGAATCTTCTGCAAAGCTACGTGTGTCACTAACGGTCAATACCGCAATTTTCAACGAAACAAATTCACGCACCGCGCTGCTCATTAAATATTCTCCTGTGTTGCCGGCACATCCCGACAAATCACCTATTAATCTGACTACCACACTGCCACTACCGTTGCAGTGAATAAATACCCCTTATGGGAAGCCGGTCTACCCCCGAAGGGATAGGCCGGAATTGACACTCATCAAGTGCTGCTACTCCTCATAAGCACACCATAAACACATCATATTCAGAGGCGTATCGTCATGCATAGCCACAAGCTCTCGCTCTTCGCTTTTTCCATATTGCTCGCTAGCACATCCAGTTTTGCCGCTGAATCCGCCATGCAATTAGTGGATAATAGCAAGATCAGTATTGATGCTCGTTACCGCTTTGAGCTTGTTGATCAAGATAATGCCCTTCGCAATGCCAAAGCCCAAACTGTACGCGCCCGAATTAGCCTGCAAACAGGCAAGTGGTACGGTGTATCTGGCCTCATTGAGGGCGACCATGTCGCCTCTCTGGATAACGACCGCTACAACGATACTCGTAACGGTGAAACGACCTACTCATTAGTTCCAGACCCTGAGGGCAGCGAAATCAACCAAGCACTGCTGCGCTTAGATCACCAGCGCGGCAGCATTGTGGCAGGCCGCCAACGCATCAACCTGGATAATCAACGTTTTATTGGTGGCGTCGGCTGGCGTCAGAATGAACAGACCTATGATGGCGCGTTCGGCCAACTCAAGCCACTCGATACGCTTACGCTGACCTATGCCTACATCGACAACGTCAACACTATTTTTGGCCCTGATGGTTCTGGCATGCTGAAAACGACACCCGCCAACATTATTGGCCACAGTCAGCTTTTCAATGTGAGATATGCCCCTTCCACTGCCGTCGCGGCGACCCTTTATCACTATCAACTGGGCATGGATAACCTAGGCTTTGCCAATACTATCCCTGCACCCGTCGGCACACTCTCCAGCCAAACCAGTGGCCTTCGTCTTGCCGGCGCACTCAAAGGCGTAAGCTATGTTGGCGAGTATGCCGAACAGCAGGCGCACGATAGCAATCCGCTCAATCTCGACTCGCGCTACTACCTCGCTGAACTGGGCTACACCGTAAAAGGAGTGGCCCTAAAAGGCGGCTATGAAGTGCTAGGTGGCAGCTCAGGAACCCCTAATAACCTTGCCTTTCAAACACCGCTGGCAACAAAGCATGCCTTCCAAGGCTGGGCTGACCAGTTCCTGACCACCCCTGCTGCGGGTGTGAAAGACGGCTATATCGGCGCCGCCACACCTGTACTGGGTGGCTCACTGCAAGTCTGGTATCACGAATTTCGGGCCGATAAAGGCGGGGCCAGCCCTTATGGTGAAGAAATCGACGCCTCCTATGGTCATGCCATTCCAGGCATCAAGGGGCTGTCCGCGCTGGTGAAGCTTGCCCGCTACGATGCCAACCGCTTCTCGGTGGATGCCGATAAGGTCTGGGTGCAACTGCAATACAGCCACTGATCTATTCCTGCGGCAATATTGACAATGATCAAGGTTGTCGCAGGATTTTTTTCCCAGACTTTGTTGTTCAGAATCCTTGGGAGTCTTTTCAATGAGCACCAAGCACCTTCCTTTGGTGTACTCCTGCTCCGGCTGCTCCAATGTGGCACAACTGGCCAATACACTTGCTCTGCGCCTTGATCGAGCCGACGTTGCCGAAATGAGCTGCATTGCTGGCGTGGGCGGCAATGTGCCGGCACTGGTGCGGAAAGCACAATCAGGTCGTCGTATTCTGGCGCTGGATGGCTGCCAGTTGCATTGCGTAAAAAGCTGCTTGGCTCAGCACGGCGTTACTGCAGACCTGCACCTGACCCTCAATGAATTCGGTCTGCGTAAGCGTTATGGCGAGGACTGTACTGAAGAAGAAGCCGATCAGTTATTTGCAGAAGTCAGTGATTTGCTGCACGTCGTTACATTGGATGCCACCGGTACCTGAGACCTAATCAGGACTCTCCACTTTTCTGCCAGCGGGCCGCTGCTGCATGATCATCATCACGTTCGTCTACCCAACGCTCACCTGAGGGTATTGCCTCGCGCTTCCAGAATGGCGCGCGCGTCTTCAAGTAATCCATGATGAAGCGACACGCATCAAACGCGGCATCTCGATGCGCGCTGGCGATTCCTACAAAAACAATGGGATCGCCAGGCGTCAACAAGCCGACACGATGAATAACGCGAACATTCAGTAATGGCCAGCGTGTATATGCTTCTGCCACGATTTTTTCCAGCGCACTCTCCGTCATGCCGGGGTAATGCTCTAGAAACATACTCGCCACATCAGCGCCATCATTGTAATCCCTCACATAACCAACAAAGCCGGCTACCGCGCCCACTCCCTGATTAGCTGCATGCAGGGCATTGAGCTCGGCTCCGCCATCAAACGTAGTTGTCTGAATGCAAATCATGTCATTCATTTTCCATAACGGTAATGGCCACTCTTACCACCAGTTTTTTCTAACAAACGTACTGACTCAATTGTCATGCCTTTATCTACCGCTTTGCACATATCGTAGATCGTCAGCGCCGCAATACTTGCCGCCGTTAACGCCTCCATTTCCACACCGGTTTGTCCTGCAAGCTTACAGCGTGACTCAATATGCACCACATCATCACCCTCAGCCGTCAGCTCCACCTTGACACTCGTCAACAGTAACGGGTGGCAAAGCGGAATCAACTCATGGGTCTTTTTTGCAGCCATGATGCCCGCAATACGTGCTACCGCAAACACATCTCCTTTTGGATGACCACCCTCCTGAATCATCTTCAGTGTTTGTGGCAGCATGCGCACACGCGCCTCTGCTACCGCCTCACGCGTGGTCATATTTTTATCTGTCACGTCCACCATGGCGGCATGCCCTTTAGCATCCAGATGAGTCAGCACAGCCTTCCTCCAAAAAACATATAATCAAAAGATAAATTACTTAAGCTTCAATCTTCGCGCTAATTTATGCAGATTACTGGAATCAATATCCAGTAGGCGCGCTGCCTGAGCCCAGTTATCGGCACTCGCTCCCAGCGCCTGTAAGATTGCATTACGCTGGCTGTCATCCACTACATCACGCAACGGACGCACACCCGACTCCATTACTGGCATTACCGCATCATTGCACGAAAAAATCGTTTTTATATTTGGCTCAAGGTCCATCAACTCCGGCTCCAGCAACAAAATTTCTGTTCGTGATGCCCCCCGGCTAATCATCTTTAGTGCAGCGCGACTAATCACGTGCTCCAGCTCACGCACATTACCCGGCCAAGAGTACGCCAGTAATGCACGCTCTGCCGAAGTAGACAATCGAATGCCACGCAAACCAAGGCGTGCACGATTAAGCTCTAAAAAATGACCTGCCAGCAATAGCACATCATTATCACGCTCACGCAATGGCGGAATATGTACTGGGTATACCGAGAGGCGATGGTAAAGATCTGCACGAAAATGACCGTCACGCACACCGTCCCGTAGTACTCGATTTGTGGCCGCCACAATACGCACGTCAACATGCCTTGGCTTATCCGAACCCAAGCGCTGAATTTCACCATTCTGTAACACGCGCAAAAGCTTTGCCTGTACCGTTAGTGGCAACTCCCCTACTTCATCGAGAAATAATGTGCCGCCATTGGCTGCCTCAAAACGGCCCGGCCTATCTGTTGTTGCGCCAGAGAACGCACCTTTGACATGACCAAACAATTCACTTTCTGCCAGCGACTCTGGCAAAGCCGCACAATTCACATGCACTAATGGTTTGCTACGTCGCCGTGATAACCGATGCAGGCGGCGCGCAAATAATTCCTTGCCCACCCCCGTCTCACCCAATAACAACACTGGCAGTTCAGAATCTGCTACCACCTGCATTTCGTGCAGCAACTCACGCAGTGACCGGCTTTGACCGATGATCTCGCCCTCGTCCATATCAGCTGCCATTTCACGCATATCGGTGCGCGACAACTTCAGGCTGTGATTTTCTTTTTCCAGTCGTGTTACCCGCACCGAGGCTTCGATCAGCAAGGTATAGCGCTGCAGATCACGGCGGGCACGATCATCAAATGTCCCCTCCTCAAGTGCATCAAGCGTCAGCACACCCCACAACTCACCATCCACATATAGAGTTGTTCCCATGCAATCATGCACTGGCAACGGCTCACCCAAATGGCTATCAAGCAGCCCGTCGTAAGGATCTGGCAAACGGCTATCGGGCTCAAACCAAGTGGGCTCTCGATGCGCCACAATAGCGGCAAGCCGAGGATGCTGCCCAACGACAAAGCGACGCCCCAATGCCTCGTGCGCCAGCCCAGAAGCAGCAATCGGGCGCAGGCTGTCACCCTCTAAACGCAGCAGCCCAACGGCACCACAGCGAAAACGCTCACGCAGGGTATGCACCAGTCGCTGCAAGCGCACCGCATTTGGCAGCTCGACCACTAAGTCCGCCAGCAGACTCTCTTCCATCATGGTTAATTAAACCCTTTCATTGGTAAAAGAACCCTAATTGATCCATGTACTTTTTACCATTAATTATTTAAATTCATTTAAAATCAATATGTTAAATATGGCATGACACTTGCGTACCTGAAGGGTAGCACCATCATTACCCCCTCACTCCACAAGGAGCCTGTCATGAGCAGTAGCTTGCTCGATCATTCACTCGGCAGCATCGCCTGCGATATTCCAGGCGCGACCCGAGTCTTCCACCAGCACCGCTTAGACTTTTGCTGTAACGGCGGCAAAAGCTTGCGCGATGCCGCCGCCCAAAAAGGCATTGATGCCAATGCCATCACTACAGAGCTGCAGGCACTCACTGATTGCCCCGGCCTCGGCAGGGACTGGAGAGAAGCCAGCTCCAGCGAGTTAATTGATCACATCCTGAGTCGCTTTCACGACCGTCATCGCGTGCAACTGCCAGAGCTCGTTCGGCTCGCACGACGTGTCGAACACGTTCATGGCAGCCGCCCTGAGTGCCCAAATGGATTGGCCGATCACCTTGATGCCATGCAGCAAGAGCTTGAAAGCCACATGCTGAAAGAAGAGCAGATTCTTTTTCCGATGCTACGACAGGACATGCATGCCGGTGTCAGCGGCCCCATTTCCATCATGCGCTTTGAGCATGACCATCATGGTGAGGCCCTCGAAACCATCAATAAATTTACCAACGACATCACTCCGCCAGGCAATGCATGCAATACCTGGCGGGCGCTTTATCGCGGACTTAGTGAGCTCCGCGAAGATCTAATGCAGCACATTCATTTAGAAAACAACGTACTATTTTCGCGAATTCAAGCTGAAGGAGAAAAAGTTCATGGGTGAGTATCGCAAGCTTTGGTGGTTGCTGATCGCAGTGGTCGGTATCTGCTTTTCATTATTGGGTTGGTTTGGTCGGGAAGTTTACCGAGCCGCTCCGCCTATTCCACAACAGGTAATTGCAGCCGATGGCTCAACCCTCTTCACTGAAAAAGATATTCTTGATGGTCAAACCGCATGGCAGAGCGTTGGTGGCATGCAGCTTGGTTCTGTTTGGGGTCATGGTGCTTATCAGGCTCCAGACTGGAGTGCTGACTGGCTTCATCGTGAGCTGACCGCATGGTTGGAAATTGCCGCACAAGAAACTCACGGCAAGCCTTATGCAGAGCTGCCTGGTGATATTCAAGCTCAACTGCGCTTTCAGTTGAAGCATGAGTATCGCGGCAACCAAGTCGATGCAGATAACAATCTGACATTGTCCGCTCGCCGCCAGTTGGCTGTAACACAAACCGCTGCGTACTATAACGCTCTGTTCAGTGCTGATCCTTCACTGCAAGTGTCACGTGAACACTTCGCCATGAAGGAAGACACACTGCCGGATGCTGGTCGCCGCGCCAATCTGACACAATTCTTCTTCTGGACTTCATGGGTTGCCGCTACTGAGCGTCCCGGTAGCACTGCTACCTATACGAACAACTGGCCGCATGAGCCGTTGATCGATAACAAGCCGACCGCCGAAAATATTATGTGGTCGATCGTCAGTATCATTGTGCTGCTTGCCGGCGTTGGCTTCTTGGTGTGGGCTTGGGCTTTTCTGCGCGACCACGAAGATGACGAACCCGTTCCACCAAAGCAAGATCCGCTGACTACCTTTGCGCTGACACCTTCGCAGTTGGCGCTGGGCAAATATCTCTTCCTTGTTGTTGCACTGTTTATTTTCCAGGTTTTTATCGGCGGATTCACGGCTCACTACACAGTTGAGGGCCAGCAGTTCTATGGCATCAATGTCTCGCAATGGTTCCCGTACTCACTGGTACGCACCTGGCACATTCAAAGCGCGCTGTTTTGGATTGCTACCGGCTTTCTTGCTGCCGGGCTTTTCTTGGCTCCGCTCATTCATGGCGGCAAAGACCCGAAATATCAGAAGCTGGGTGTTGATGTCCTGTTCTGGGCATTAGTTCTGGTTGTTGTTGGCTCATTTACCGGTAACTTCCTTGCCATCGCTCAGATCATGCCTCCAGAACTTAATTTCTGGCTGGGTCATCAGGGCTATGAATATGTTGATCTTGGCCGACTCTGGCAGATCGGCAAATTTGCCGGCATTGCTTTCTGGTTGGTACTGATGCTTCGTGGCATCGTGCCTGCACTGCGTCAGCCAGGTGGCGACAAGAACTTGCTTGCCTTGCTCACCGCCTCGGTTATCGCCATCGGCCTGTTCTACGGTGCTGGATTCTTTTACGGCGAACGCACCAATCTTTCCGTTATGGAATACTGGCGCTGGTGGGTAGTGCACCTGTGGGTAGAAGGCTTCTTTGAAGTGTTTGCAACCACCGCACTGGCCTTCATCTTCTCCACACTGGGTCTGGTCTCCAAGCGTATGGCAACCACTGCCAGCCTCGCGTCTGCTTCAATGTTTATGTTGGGCGGTATTCCAGGCACATTCCATCACCTCTACTTCGCTGGCACCACCACTCCTGTGATGGCCATCGGTGCTACGTTCAGCGCGCTCGAAGTTGTGCCGCTGATTGTGTTGGGTTATGAGGCTTGGGAAAACTGGCACCTGCAAACCAAGTCAGCTTGGATGGAACAACTGCGCTGGCCTCTGATGTGCTTTGTTGCTGTTGCCTTCTGGAACATGTTGGGTGCTGGCGTATTCGGCTTCATGATCAACCCACCGCTGTCGCTGTATTACATCCAGGGCCTTAACACGACTCCAGTGCATGCACATGCCGCACTGTTTGGCGTCTACGGATTCTTGGCGCTCGGCTTTACGCTGCTAGTATTGCGCTATATCCGCCCAGGTGTTCCTTACAACCCAACACTGATGCGTGTCGGATTCTGGGGGCTTAACGCAGGTCTCGTGCTGATGATTTTCACCAGCTTGCTGCCAATTGGTTTCCTACAGTTCTTTGCCAGTGCTAGCGAAGGCCTGTGGTATGCACGCAGCGAAGCGTTCATGCAACAGGATCTGCTGCAAACACTGCGCTGGGGACGCACCTTTGGTGACGTAGTATTTATCATCGGTGCCGTTGCTACAGCACTGCAGGTAGCACTGTCGCTGATGAAGCCCGTCCAGCAGAAAGGAGCCGCTTAATACGGTTAGTTAATTACTAACACGCTCTAGCAAAGCCAGGCATCCTCACCGGATGTCTGGCTTTTTTTATACATATTATTCAGTACTGTTAACGCCCGCCGCTTCCAATAACGCGGGAGTATTCAGATTGGCAAGGCGCGGATCATCTTCACTGCAAGGCAGCGATACCGCCTTCAGTGCCAGCAACAACCGACGCGGACTGCGCTCACCGCTCACCCAAGCCGCCTCAATCGCAGGCGCACATTCAATCGGAATACAGCAGAACAACGGCTCCCACTGTTCTCCCCTGCGCACCATAACTGGCTGCCCAGGATTTTGAGCGGCCAGTGTCAGCAATTCCGTCAGCAGATCAGCATCAAGCAAAGGTGCATCACAAGGGACGACCAACAAGTACGGGTGATGCATGGTCAACAAGCCCGCACGAATACCTGCCAAAGGCCCCTGAAACTCGTCATCATCATCTCGTACTAACTGGTCGGCAAACGCCGCATAACGCTCGCTGTTGCGATTGCAGGAGATAATCAGATCATCCGTCAAGGGACGCACCTGATCGTGCAGCCAAGCGATTAATGGGCGGCCCTGCCATTCGATAAGTCCCTTATCTCGGCCACCCATGCGATTACCTCGGCCACCGGACAACAACAGCACAGAACAAGGTGGTAGCAGGGCGGTATGGGTCATGACAAATCCTATCAGCAACGAAGAGCAAATCTCTGTAGAAGCCGGCGATGCTGTCCGTTTTGGCCATCTCGTGCAAGCCCGTCGGCACGCCAACTACTTGACAAGGCACCGAGCGCTGGCCAAAATGCGCGCCTATTTTCGGCTACATAGCTCAGTTGGTTAGAGCGCAGCATTCATAATGCTGATGTCCCAGGTTCAAGTCCCGGTGTAGCCACCATTCAAGTGTCCGACGACACACCAAGAAGCCCTGAAACCTAGCAAAATCAACGGTTTCGGGGCTTTTTTATGTCTATCGCTTTCCCATACAACTACTGAGTAGTCATCACGTTTGGGGGCATCTATGGGGGTAGCCCATCATAACGCACCCATAAAAAAGCCCGCTTACGCGGGCTTTTTATTGCCGGGGCGGCCAATACCGCCCCAGTGCATTACCACTCTATTAATACACGTCGTGCATCGTGTTGTAGGCGTTAAACTTACCCGTTGGCGTGATCAAGCGAGGATCCTTGAGCACAGCCTTCAACTTACGGGTTTTGTCATCGACAACAACAATGGCCGAGCGCTGATCTTTACCGTTCCACACCGAGAACCAAACTTCGTCACCTGCCTTGTTGTATTCCGGCTGAACCACACGCTTGGGGCCTTCGCCCAAGTCAGCCCATTCTGCGATAGGTAACACTTCAAAGCCCTTCTCGAGCTTGTTGATATTGAACACAGCAACCGACTGCGCCATCTTTGCATCTGGATTGAGCGGGCTATCTACCCATAGGTTGGTGGACTTAGGATGCGTCTTCACAAACAACGAACCGCTACCCTGGCCATTAAGCACCTCAACCACTTTCCAAGCATACTGTTTGTGCTTTTCTGGATCAGTTCCGATCAATGTGACCTTATCGTTACCCAGAGCAGACGTTACCCAGACTGGACCATATTTCGGGTGCAAGAAGTTGGCGCCTCGACCAGGATGCGGAATCTTGTCGACATCAATCAGTGCCACCATTTTCTGGTCCTGAGAGTCCACAACAGCAATCTTGTCGCTCTGGTTGGCGGCAGTCAAAAAGTAACGCTTGCTGATATCCCAACCACCGTCATGCAGGAAGCGAGCGGCGTTCAGGGTGGTTATCTTGAGATTTTCGAGATCACTATAGTCCACCAGAAGGATACGGCCGGTTTCCTTCACGTTAACGATGAACTCAGGGTGCTTGTGGCTACCGACGATGGCAGCAACGCGTGGCTCAGGATGGTATTCCTGTGTATCCACTGTCATGCCACGGGTAGACACGATCTTCTTCGGCTCTAGCGATGGGCCGTCCATGATTACGAACTGCGGCGGCCAGTAGGCGCCGGCAACAGCCAACTTATCTTCATAGCCCTTGTACTTGGATGTTTCCACCGAACGAGCCTCCAGACCAATCTTGATCTCGGCCACACGATCCGGAACCTTCATCCACAGGTCAATCAGATCAATCTTGGCGTCACGGCCAATGGTGTAGATATAACGGCCAGAATCAGACATGCGCGAAATGTGCACGGCATAACCGGTCTTGATGATATTGATGATGTCTTTGCTGTTACCGTCGATCAGAGCAATCTCACCAGAGTAACGGAGCGTTACTGCAAACACGTTGCTGATGTCGTAGTTATTCTGCTTGCTGGTTGGGCGATCTTTTTCAGGAATTATTACCTTCCAAGAGGCCATCATTTCTTTCATGCCCCATTCCGGCGGGTTCGGCGGAACGTGCTGAAGGAAGCGCGCCATCAAGTCGATCTGAGCCGTTGTCAGTTCGCCACCCGTACCGAAGTTAGGCATACCACCTGGCGATCCGTAAGTGATCAGCGCCTTAAGATAGTCAGTGCCTTTAGCCTGTGTCAGATCGGGCGTCAGTGGCTTGCCAGTAGCGCCCTTGCGCAGCACGCCGTGGCAACCAGCACAACGCTGGAAGAAGATATCCGTCGCCTGTGCAAACTCGGCCTTGGTCATGTCTGGAGCACCAGGGCTACGCACTTGCTCTGTAGCGTCAGCCGATACCGGGGAAGCGGCACCTTGGTAGTTGCTGAGCGTAGTCGCGTGAGCGGCATCCTTCGCAGCGGTGGCTTTTGAGGCAACGGCAGCCTTGGCAGCAACGGCTGGCTTGGCGGAGGCAGCTGAGCCGCCCTTACGCACTGCGGCAACTTGAGCCGGGGTCACTGCTTTTGGGCTATTGCCCCAGCTGGCGTAGACATACGTCAATACGTTGGCGACATCTGCATCAGACAGACCGGCAACAGCAGGCATGACGGTGTTGTAGTTAGCACCGTTGACTGTGATAGGGCCATTTAAGCCCTTCACGACCACGTTGATGATCTTGTCGAGAGGCTGTTTTGCCAGATAGTCAGATTTGGCCAGTGGCGGGAAAGCACCCGTCAAGCCAGTACCTGTCGGCTGATGGCAAGCAGCGCAGTTAGCCAGATACACGGCTTTACCAGCATCTAGGCCAAGCTTAGGCGTGCGCTCGTTAGCGACGTCGTCTGCAGCGCTGACAGCGCCTGAGGCCAGCACCAGCGCCAGCCCCCCCAGTAGTATTTTCACGTTCATTTTGATTCCCTTTTTTTAAAATAAATCTTTTGTAATGGGGGGGGGCTAAGGGTTTGACTGAAACGTTCCACCTGATTCCTCCCTTGCTCTTAGAGCTGGACGGGGCCTCTTTCCTTAGCCGCGCACTACCCATTTAACTTACTTGTAGTTTGTTCCGTATTGTTTTTGTGCAAATTGATCAGAGTCATCTCCTGCATGAAAAGATGCACCAAAAGTAATGTTTAACTTAAAAGAACCGATCTGCATCGCTACTATCCAAGGCCTACGATCACGGCATTGAATGACAGGTATGAAGACGATACGGATACATCCCTTGACGCTTGCTCTGCTTGCGCTGGTTCCCTCCGCACAGGCTCAAGAACAGGATCCCGTGGAATTGCTGCCGACCATGGTCGTGGTGGCTAGTCGCCTGCAAGAGCCTCTGGCCCAAGTTCAATCCAGTGTAGCAGTAGTAACACGTGACGAAATGGAGAAGCAGGTGGCGCAGGACTCAGCAGACATGGTGCGCTATGTACCAGGCCTGCGCGTAGACACTGACACCACCCGCTTTGGAAGCCGCGGCTTTGCCATTCGTGGGCTGGGCGGCAACCGCGTTCGCACCGAGATCGATGGGGTCCCTCTGCCAGATGGATATGCGGTGGGTCAGTTTGCTTCAGCCGGGCGCGATTTGGTCAGCTTAGCGGCGATAGATCGTGTCGAAATCCTGCGCGGCCCTGCCTCTACTTTGTATGGCAGTGATGCATTGGCCGGTATCGTGGCTCTGCGTACGCGCTCCCCCGAGGATTTGCTTGAGGGCTCGCCGCTGCGTCGAGAGTTGCGCGCTGATTACAACAGCCGTAACGACAGCCATCTGGTTGGCGTCACCGTCGCTGCGGAGGGGGCAAATGGCTGGCAAGGTATGGCGCTGGTAGCACGCCGTGATGGCCACGCTACCGACAACCAAGCATGGCTTCCGAAGGACGCATCTAATCCGGTCGATTTTTATAATGAGGCCTTTTTAGGCAAGCTTGAGAAGGATGCCGGCGCACAAGGACGCTGGACGTTCATGCTGGACCATAGCGGCCAAAACACAGAAACCGATGTGGTATCGCAACGTTTTGCGGCGGGCAGATTCTCCACTACCTATCTATTGTTGGCAGATGACAGCACTGCGCGCGACAGAGTCAGTGTTGGCGCAGAGTGGGACACCCCTATTACCGGGGTCGATACCCTCGGCTTACTGATCTACGGGCAAGACAGCAAGGTGCGTCAAGAAACACATCAGTTCCTGCTCCCTGCAACCCCAACCCTGCGCTGGCGTCAGTTTGACTTCGAACAGCGCGACCTGGGCGTGGACGCCATTGCACAGACCCTCCTACAGACTGGCGAAGCTAAACACTGGCTGGTCTACGGCAGTGAACTCGAGAACACCCGTTACGAGGGGCAACGCGATGGGTTGCAGACCATACTATCAACCGGAGTCTCCACTAATGTGATTCTGGGCGAGAGTTTCCCGATGCGTGACTATCCCACCTCCACAGCAGAACGCGCCGCCGTCTTTGTACAGGATGAAATTGAGCTGGGTCGATTGGCAGTGACTCCTGCCGTGCGCTGGGAGCACTACCGGCTAGATGCCACACCTGATGCCATATTCCGCCTGAGCTTTCCGACCACCCCCGTGGTCAGCATCAGCGAGAGCAACCTGACCAGCCGACTTGGCCTGCGCTGGAAGTTGTCGCCGCAACAGCACCTATTCTTGCAGGCTGCCGAAGGCTTCCGTGCACCGCCGTTTAACGACGTCAATATTGCGCTGTCTCTACCTGTGCTCAACATCGAAGTACGCCCGAACCCTAATCTAAAGCCAGAAACCAGCCGCGGCGTAGAGGCAGGCTGGCGCTTGCAGGGCAAGACAGTGCAGGCCACTTTTTCGGCCTTCAACAATCATTATCACGATCTCATTGAGTCGCGAGCCAACTTGGGCGTGGACCCCATTTCTGGAGCTACGGTCTTTCAGTCGGTTAACCGGGCGCGTGCCCGTATTGCTGGCTTAGAATTAGAAGCCTCCGCCCGGCTCGACGATTTCCTGCCAATAACTGGCTGGCGGTTGCGCCTCGCGGGCTCTACCGTGCGCGGTGAAGATCGTGTCCGCAACCAACCACTAAACAGCGTGGACCCCGACAAAGCTGTGATCGGCATTAGCTATGAGGCGCCGAGCGGTCGCTGGGGCGGCGAGTTTGTGACTACTGGTGTAGACCGACAAACCCGTGTTGATAGCAGTGGGGCGCTTCCCTTTGTTCCACCGGGTTATGTACTTTATGACGCCTATGGTTGGTATGTGCCCTGGCAAGATAGCCGCATGACAGTGGGGCTGCAAAACTTGGGCAATCACCGTTATTGGGACTGGAACAGCGTGCAAGGAGTGTTGGCCACAGCAACCAATACTGGTTTTTATACCCGTACTGGCTTCAATGTATCCGTTGGAGTCACTCAATCGTGGTAATGGGCTGACGTATCTTCCTGTAAGTTGGAAATACGATGATCGTCAACTGCTAGAGACGAAAATCACTATAAAAAAGGGCGCAAACTTTGCGCCCTAAAAATTCCTTCCTCAAAAAGAAAAAAGAAAATTGTGATGCTGTTAATCCAGATCAACCCCTTCATTAAGACGTGACTGAAAAGCATGCGTCCACATCAACGCGAGGGGGGCGATGTCATCCATCCCCAACGCCATCAGACGATCCCTCATGACATGACTCCCTCCGTCGACCGTCAGACGCACCGACCCTGGCAGAGCCAATCGAGTACCACCACGAACATTCACCGTCGAACGGCACAGACGCCCATTGTGATGAGAGAGCAGCGCCAAGCTGAGCGGACCGTTAGGAATTGATGGCCCCATACGACCGGAAAGCGTCATCACAGACTGACTCGTGCCTGGCTCCATTACTTGGCACGCAAAATCACGGCCCTGCAAACGAAAGGGAATTTCTGTCACAAACTTGGGGAAGCCCCAAATTTCCCGACCCGCAGAGTTAGCCATTTCCGTGGTCACTGGCAAGTCCAGAATATGAAAAGCAACGTGACGCATCTCTGGCTGTTGCAAGGTTGTCAGCACATCTTTCCAGCCGCCCAATTCTTGCGCCTCGCCCTGCCGGGTAACGGCTACAGTCAGACCAACTTCGTTGTAAACACCGACACTGGTGTCGCGGTACTCGTAGCATGCCAATGCTGCCAACGCTCGACCACCTACAGTGAGTGCCGGCACCATTCCAGTACCAGTCAAAAGAGCGTCTACTCGCTCGCGATCCACCATAAAAAAAGCAACCAACGACGATGTATCGTAATACATAATCGGCAGCTCCACTTTCCCCACGCTGGTGCGCACCGTACGTCTTGGCACAAGAAAAAACGGGTCGTTATGAGCAACAGGCAATTTGGGCTTTATCATCATGTTCATCAAACAGTTCCTGTAAAAGAATGTGAAAGATTACGGGCGATACGAGACAACAAACCGGCCTGTTGGTCTTCGATGACCGCCAGTCGATTAATCTGATTGGTTCCTTCAAAAATTCGGGTAAGCCGAGCGTCGCGGAAAGTTCGTTCAATATTGTGACTGTGGCAGATGGCATTACCCCCCATAAGGTCCATTGCGGCTTCAATGACTACTTGAGCACGATCGG
>ERZ724524.685-NODE-685-length-22347-cov-4.885699_pt1 | contig 22347 bp, 21 predicted proteins | sample MGYA00376057_ERZ724524 | MGnify/ENA primary metagenome ERZ724524 (study PRJEB28724, sample SAMN07190888) | wastewater metagenome | isolation source: influent of sewage treatment plant in Hong Hong | place: USA: Christiansburg, Virginia | collected 2016-03-01 ...
GTACGACGCCCTTCTTCATCTTGCCGATGACGTGCATTTCGCAGGCCTTGCAGTCAAATTTCAGGATCAGTTTTTCGCTGCCGTTGATCAAGGTCATCGGGTCAGGCTTGAGGTGCTTGACCTCTTTCGGGCAGAGATTGAAGCTGTAACGCAGGCAGTGGCGAGTGATCATCAGCGAGACCATGCCTTTTTCCTGATTCGCTTCGTAGGCCTCGGCAATCAGTTTAACGCCGTGTTTTTCGTAAAACTGGCGGGCCTTGGCGTTGAAGACGTTGCCGAGGTAGGTGAGTTCTTCCTGCGGATAGGGCACCGGGTTGCTTGCCGGTTTGGCACGTAAAGGGCGCTGGTAGTTGGCGAGGCGGGCGGCCTCCAGTTTTTCGGTGGCTTCGCGGCGCAGGGCGTTGATCGCGCTGACCGGCAGGAACCACGCCTGCGATAGTTTGAGTTCGACCGGTTCGGCGACAAACATCGTGTTGCCGAATTTGCCGAGATTCTCTTTTAGTTTGGCTAGTGCGCTTTCCGGATTCTGTGCAATTTCACTGCCAATTTTTTCGCTTTTTTCGAGGTTGACCGTAACCGATACGCCATCTTCATCGTTCAAGGTCAGTGCAAAGCCGTTGGCAGTTTCAGCTAACAGCGGTTTGACGGAAATGCGACGATTTGCCGATTCCTTTTCCAGCGAACGCTCGAATTCCTGATCGCGATTACGGAAAAGCGTGGCACCTTCGCTCAGTTCTTCCGGCATTTCTGCCGGGAACAGGGTTTTGCCCTCGGCGCGGTTGATACGCATGCCGACGACTTCGCCGTGGGCGTCGTAGAAGCAAACGCCGTCGCCGTTATGGAAAGGTTTTTCGGCGTTGACCGTGAATGAGCCTTCGCCAATTTCTACCACTTCGCCAATCAGTTCACCAACGAAAGCCGGAGAGTCAAACGCGCCAATGTCATCCTGCCGACCGCCGGCAAAGTAGTCGGTGTAGCCGCGGTTAAATGTCTTGTCCGGCTGCGGTGTGAAGGTGTAGGTGCTGCGCCCGCTGGAGGCGCGGGTGAATTCCGGGTTGTTGGCGATGACTTCGTCGAGCAGGCCGCGATAGTGCGCGGTGATGTTCTTGACGTAACTGAGGTCTTTCAGGCGCCCTTCAATCTTGAACGAACCGACGCCGGCCTGTGCCAGTGCAAGGATGTTGTCGGTCTGGTTGTTGTCCTTCATCGACAGCAGGTGCTGGTTCTCGGTGATGACCTTGCCCTTCTCGTCGGTCAGTGTGTAAGGCAGGCGGCAGGCTTGCGAGCATTCGCCACGATTGGCGCTGCGTCCGGTATGGGCGTGGCTGATGAAGCACTGACCGCTGAAGGCGACGCACAGTGCGCCATGAACAAAATATTCGAGCGTGGCACTGGTTTTGGCGTGAATTGCTGCAACTTCATCCAGCGACAACTCGCGCGCCAGAACCACTTGTGAAAAGCCGACATCCTCCAGAAATTTCACTTTGTCGGCGTTGCGGTTGTCGGTCTGTGTGCTGGCATGCAACTGGATGGGCGGCAAATCCATTTCCAGCAGGCCCATGTCCTGAATGATCAGGGCATCGACGCCGGCTTCGTAGAGTTCCCAGGCCAAGAGGCGGCTGGCTTCCAGTTCGTCGTCCTGCAGGATGGTGTTGAGCGCAACAAAGACCTTGGCCCGGTAGCGATGGGCAAAGTCGCAAAGGCGTTTGATTTCTGCGACGTCATTGCCGGCGCCGTAGCGCGCACCGAAGGCCGGGCCGCCGATATAGACGGCATCAGCCCCGTGGCGGATGGCTTCGATGCCAAAATCAGCGTTCTTGGCGGGCGCGAGTAGTTCGAGTTCGGTCATTTATCTTAGTAAGTAAAACGTGGCGCAAGTTCTTCGATGTTGAACTCGCGCAGGATGGCTTCAGCGCGTTCACGGGCAATCTGTTGCGGTCGACCGGATTTGGCGGCTGATTTTGTGGCGATGATCAGTTCGTTTTTCATCGAATGTTCCCAGCCAACCAGTTCGGTCACGGTGACCTGGTAGCCATGGGATTCGAGCAGCAGGCAGCGCAGGACATTGCTCAGATGGCTGCCAAGTTCGCGCGTGTGGATCGGGTGGCGCCAGAGTTCGGAAAGTGGCGTTTTCGCCAGCGCGGCGCTCTTGCCAGCACGCATGGCCGCAGCTACTTCGGCCTGACAGCAGGGCACCAGTACGATGTGTTTGGCATGCTTGGTCAGCGCAAAACGGATGGCGTCATCGGTGGCGGTGTTGCAGGCATGCAGGGCGGTGACGACATCGATTTGCTCAGGCAGGGCGCTGGAATGGGTGGATTCCTCAACCGTGATATCAAGAAAACTCATCCGCTCAAAGCCAAGCCGGGCAGCCAGTTCGCGTGACTTTTCAACCAGTTCCTTGCGCGTTTCGATGCCGTAGATGTGACCGGCTTCCTTAGCCTTGAAGAACAGATCGTACAGAATGAAGCCGAGATAGGATTTACCGGCACCGTGATCGGCCAGACTTTGCGCATCGGCCAGGAGCGGCTCGATGAACTGGTAAAGGTGATAAACCTGCTTCAGTTTTCGCCGCGTATCCTGATTGAGCTTGTCATCACGCGTCAGGATGTGGAGTTCCTTGAGCAGTTCGATGGATTGCCCGGGGCGAATTTCAGGAATCTCGGCAGGGGTATTTTGCTTTTTCATATGCCCGCCATTATCTCATTCATTTTCCTATCACTTTCGTGTCAACCGAATTGCAGGAGGGTCGTTATTAGGCTCATGGTGATTCAACACCGCACTGATAACGGAGTTATAAATGGGTAGTTTGAGTACAGAGTCCTTTGAGCAATTTCTGGATTCCTTGAAAAATGCCGGCATTTCAATTTCCAACGAAGCTGATCTGCGCGAGCGTTTGGCTGAGGCTCAGCGCTGGCGTTTTGCTTTCCAGACACTGGCTGCCAACGGAAAAGTAATTGGCATTTGCTTCGAAGATCATACCGAAGGACGTAACGAAGCTGAGATCAACCGCGCGTTTACCGACTTTCAGTTCTCAGAAAATACCAAGGCGGTTTTTTCTGCTAATCTGAAGCACTAAAAGGTTTATTACGCACCTCGCGATGGCGGGGCGCAAAGAAGAACGGGCGCCAAGCGGCGCCCGTTTTGCATTTTGGCGGTTTTTTCTGGTTGGCCGCAATTGTTACGGTCAACCAGAATTTTTGCCCAGAAATTACCGTGTAATCGGCTTGTAGCGAATCCGCTTCGGCTTCGCGCCTTCTTCACCCAAACGTTTCTTCTTGTCTTCCTCGTATTCCTGGAAGTTGCCTTCGAAGAAATTCCACTGTGAATCACCTTCAGCTGACAGGATGTGCGTACAAATTCGGTCGAGGAACCAACGATCATGCGAGATGACCATCGCACAGCCGGGGAATTCGAGCAGGGCATCTTCCAAAGCACGCAGAGTTTCCACATCGAGGTCGTTGGATGGTTCATCGAGCAGCAGCACGTTACCGCCGGTCATCAGCGTTTTGGCCAGATGCAGACGACCGCGTTCACCGCCGGAGAGATTGCCGACCTGCTTGCCCTGATCAGCGCCCTTGAAGTTGAAGCGACCAATATAGGCGCGCGACGGCATTTCGAACTTGCCGATCTGCAGGATGTCGCTGCCCTGTGCCAGTTCTTCGAAGACAGTCTTCGACCCATCAAGACAGTCGCGTGACTGATCGACGTAGGCAATTTTGACCGTTGGGCCGATGTCGACCGTGCCGGAATCCGGTTGTTGCTGGCCGGTGATCATCTTGAACAGTGTCGATTTACCGGCACCGTTCGGGCCGATGATGCCGACAATGGCGCCAGCCGGGATGGTGAAGCTGACGTTGTCCAAAAGCAGCTTGTCACCGAAGGACTTGGTCACGCCGGTAAATTCAATAACCTTGCCGCCCAGACGCTCACCGACCGGAATGAAGATTTCCTGTGTCTCGTTGCGTTTCTGGTATTCCTGGCTGGACAGTTCCTCGAAGCGCGACAGGCGGGATTTCGACTTGGCCTGACGCGCTTTGGGATTGGAGCGAACCCATTCCAGTTCCTGCTTCATCGCCTTCATGTGGGCGTCGATCTGCTTGTTTTCGGTTTCCAGACGGGCTTCCTTCTGCTCCAGCCAGGACGAGTAGTTGCCCTTGTATGGAATGCCGTGGCCACGGTCGAGTTCGAGAATCCACTCGGCGGCGTTATCGAGGAAGTAACGGTCGTGGGTGACGGCGACCACGGTGCCAGGGAAGCGCACCAGGAACTGTTCCAGCCATTCGACGGATTCGGCGTCGAGGTGGTTGGTCGGTTCGTCGAGCAACAGCATGTCCGGTTTGGCCAGCAGCAGTTTGCACAAGGCGACGCGGCGTTTTTCACCGCCCGACAACACGCCGATTACGGCATCCCAAGGCGGCAGGCGCAGGGCGTCGGCGGCCAGTTCCATCTGGGCTTCGGTGTCGGAGCCGGCGGTAGCGATGATGGCTTCAAGGCGAGCCTGTTCTTCGGCCAGCTTGTCGAAATCGGCATCTTCTTCGGCGTAGGCAGCATAGACCGCTTCCAGCTTGCTCTGCGCCTGCATCACTTCGCCAAGGGCGGATTCAACTTCTTCCTTGACGGTCTTGGTCGGGTCAAGCAACGGCTCCTGTGGCAGATAACCGATGGATACGCCGGCCAGATGCTGGACTTCGCCATCGTATTCCTTATCCACATTGGCCATGATGCGCAGCACGGTGGACTTGCCGGAACCGTTTAAGCCGAGCAGCCCGATCTTGGCACCGGGGAAGAAGGAGAGGGAAATATCCTTGATGATCTGCCGCTTGGGCGGCACGATCTTGCTGACGCGCAGCATTGACATTACATATTGGGCCATGGGTTCTCGGGGTGGGCGAAGAAAGTGAAACAGTTTACCCAAGAACCGTGGCGTCGGACATCGATAAACGACTCAGGGCGTGATTGGATGCCTGGCGATGGGTAAGTCGGGTAACTGAAGATGGCCATGAGAGGCGCGAAGCCTGGCCTTGTGGGGCTGTTCCATGTCACGATACAAAAGCAAGGCAGGGGCGTCCACCCGAGGGCAGACGCGCAGTGGTCCTAGTTGAGTAAATCCGATTTCTCGTTCGTAAAAACGTCTATGCCTCGGATTGATTTCGACGATCGCATCTTTTGCCAAAAAATGCGTTTTTGCGAGATCATAGGCCATACGAAAAAATTGTTCCATAAGCTGGGTTGAGCTGGTTACCGGGTCTATGGCAAGGCGCGAGTATTCACAAATAATGCGTTCCTTGCTGCGCAGTTCGGCAATCTCTGCCGGATAAAGAGCTTCTGCCATCAGATTGCTGCCATTGTCACGTGCCAGGGTCAACGTCGCCGCCAATTCGCCATCACGCCACGCGGCCAGAGTGAGCCGGTCGCGTGATAAATGCGGGCTTGCGAGTTCGGTCAGATAGCCACGCCAAGCATACATGCGACGCACCAGTTCATGGCAGGCATGCTCCTCGCGATGGCTAACTACTGGTCGAACCAGCAAACCGCCATAGCTGTCAGGCTGTTTGGGTTGCACAACAGAAACTGTTGCAGTCTGGCTATGGTGTGATGGAGCACTGGTTGGAATATGCATTAAATGATTGTGTTCGTTTATTCGTCTGGAATCAACCCGCAATCACGTTAAGACTGGGCGGGGTTTCACGACTCAGGCGTGACGGAGTCGAATTTTCAGCAGATAGGGCGTTAATGTCACCACAAAGTTCACCCCCTTCGTCGATAACCAGTTTTCCGTAGCGAATTTTACCGCTTACTCGACCGGTCGCGTGAATGATCAATTGAGTTCGAGCGGTCAGGTCACCTTCAAAGTTTCCGTGAATTTCAGCAATATCGATGCTGACCTTGCCGGCAAATGAACCATGCTCGGCGATGCGAATAACGCGGCTGTCCATTGTCGCTTCGACGCGGCCTTCAACGACCAAGGTGTCGCAATCGAGTATTTCAGCTCCTTTTAATTTTACATCCGGGCCGACAATCAAGCGTGCCCCTATCACGGGTTCACTGTTGCTGGCGACTACCGGGTTGGCTACTGGTGTGGTTTCGGGCGGTGGCACTGGTGTTGGTGCCGGACGGGCCGCCTGATTAGTTGTTGGCGTCGATAGCGTGTTGGTATTGCTCAGGATGCGCCCATCTTTGTTGGAAATATTGTCATTACGATTGAGTATGCTGGGTTTTGAGAACACGGTGTTTCCTTTGCTTGGGGTCAAAATATGAACTTCAACGCGATATCTGTGCCAGTTCATAATTGTTTATAAAAAACAATTGCATAGAAAATTAGTGAGGTATTGCAATTGGCTTGAATCAGCGCATCTGTCGTGATTTGGCGACATGTTTTTTTTGAATTGGATGAGTGCATTCTGTCAGCACAGCCAGGCTGTGTCGCATAATGGCGACATGTGATTCAAGGTGTTGATTTTTATTGAATTTGTATTGAATCGAGTCCTGTCTGGCTGAAGCGATATTCAGATTGTTGCGGTCTACACTGGAATTTTCCGAAAAATTGATTTCATGATTCGAGTTTCCTTCCGTCAGGGCATGTTGGCCGGGTTTGCGATGATCGTCCTGTTTTTGGGTGGCGCTGCGCTGCATGGCTGGCTGCTGCTTGAACGTCTGGTCGAGCAATCACGGTCGAGCAGCGAATATGCCTTGCAATTGACCGCATCAATTCAGGAACTGGAAGAGCGGACGATAGATATCGAACGTAGTGCCCGGCAGTATCTGGTGCTGGATGATCCGGTTTTTCACCAGCGTTTTGAGGAGCATCTGGCGCAATCCCTGGCTTTGGTCGAACGCCTGAAGGGACAGACCGGCGGGCGTTTGTTGCCATTGCTGGGCGGTTGGCAGATGGTGGCTGAGGCGTTACGTAGCGGACTTGAGCAACGAGTCAGTAGCGCTGAACTGGCACCCTTGCTGAGTCGTCTGGCTGAACTCAATGATTTGTTGCGCCAGGCGACGCAGCGTTCGCTCGAGGCACAAAGCAAACAGGTGCTCGATGAACTGGAGGCACATCGTCTGCGCTTGGGTAGCCAAATGGCGCTGGCGCTGGCGGGCGCATTGCTTGTTGCGCTGGGTATGGGCTGGTGGCTGGTACGCCCGGTACGGCAACTTGATCAAGCCATTGCCCGGCTGGGAGCAAGTCGTTTTGATGAGCCGATTGCAGTGGGTGGGCCGGCCGATTTGCGGCAAATTGGGCGCCGACTTGACTGGCTGCGCACGCGTCTGTCGGAACTTGAGAGTGATCGTGAACGTTCGTTGCGCCATGTCTCGCACGAACTGAAAACGCCGTTAACCGCTTTGCGTGAAGGCGTTTCCTTGCTGCGCGAAGAGGTGCCGGGGCCGCTGGTGGACAATCAGCGTGAGGTGGTCGAAATACTCCAGCACAATGTGATCGGCTTGCAACAACAGATCGAAAGTTTGCTCAGCCTGAACGCAGCCGCTTTTGAAGCACGTCGTTTGCGGCCGACCTCAATACAGTTGAGCAAGTTGTTGAACGAGGCTGTGCAGCGCCGCGAATTGCAAATCCAGGCACGACATCTAAACGTGGTGGTCGATGCAACGGATGAAAAATTGATGCTCGATGGTGAAAAAATGTCCATCGTGCTCGATAACCTGCTGTCGAATGCCGTTGATTTCAGCCCCGAGGGCGGTGAAATTCAATTGACGGCCATCCATAAAGATAAATCCCTGCATCTGGCCTGTATTGATCAGGGGCCGGGTGTGGCGGAAGAGGATGTGCAACGGATTTTCGATCCTTTTGTTCAGGGGCGACGAGCGGCACCCTTGCCGCGCAAGGGAAGTGGTGTCGGGTTGTCGATTGTTCGCGAACTGGTCAGGGCGATGGGGGGCAGCGTGTCGCTCATGCCTAGCCAACTAGGTGCGCATTTTTGTGTGGAAATACCGGATGAACAGTAATTTTGGACGAGTGCTCGTTTTGTCGATTACCTGCCTGCTCAGCGCTTGTGCCGGCACTCCTCCGGAAGAGCAAGTACCGGTCAGCGCTGAAGTGCCGGGTGTCGTACCTGCCCTGGCTTATTACCAGTCCCTGCAACGGATGTCGGCGGCTGAAATGACGCGCGAGCGAACTGCTCTTGGCGCGCATCTCTCGTCACCAGCCAATCAACTGCGCCTTGCCATGTTGCTCGGCCATCCCCGTGCGGCGCAGGATCTCAATCGTGCCCTGGGTTTGCTCGACAGCCTGATGAAATCGCCTGATCCTGTTGCGCTATCCTTGTATCCAGTGGTTCGCCTGCTGGCAGACAATTACAACGAACGACTGAAAATTGACGCACAAGCTGAAAAGCAGGGCGCGCAATTAAAGGAGCAATTGAAAGAAAGTCAGCGCAAGACGCTTGAGCTACAAGAAAAACTCAATGGCTTGGCCGATATTGAGCGCACCCTGCCGCCGCGTGCGCGAGCAACGCGTCCGGTGCAGGCAACGGGGGCGAAATGAGTAAGTTATCGGCCTCGCATGGCGCCCACATTTTGGTGGTCGATGATGATGAAGACATTCTTCGTCTGCTCACCATGCGCCTGCATGCCCGAGGTTTTCGTGTGACTTCCGTCGCATCTGCCGAGCAGGCACTGGCCCATCTGTCGGTTGATCCGCCGCGTGTCGTGGTCAGCGACATTCGTTTGCCGGGACGTGATGGTTTGTCATTGTTTGAGGAAATGCGCCGCACACGACCGACTTTGCCAGTCATCCTGCTGACCGCACATGGCAATATTCCCGATGCGGTCGATGCGACTTCAAGAGGCGTTTTTGGTTACCTGACCAAGCCTTTTGACAGTCAGGTATTACTGGAGAAAATTGATCAGGCGCTGCAATTGTCTGCCCCCAGCTTGCCGCGCGATGAATCGGCAATCCCCGAATCGGCGGGAAAATCTGATGACGCCTGGCAGTCAGGCATGGTCTATCGCAGTAGTTGCATGGCCGATCTGATGAATGAAGCCCGCATGGTGGCCGTCTCCGACGCCAGCGTCCTGATTCGCGGTGAGAGCGGTACGGGCAAGGAGGTGCTGGCGCGTGCCATACATCTGGCCAGCCCGCGTGCCCGTGGGCCTTTTATTGCCATCAATTGCGGGGCAATTCCCGAGGCATTGCTCGAGTCCGAACTGTTCGGACACATCAAGGGTGCCTTTACCGGTGCCGGCAATGCGCGCGGCGGCTTGTTTCAGGCGGCTAATGGCGGTACCTTGTTTCTCGACGAAATCGGCGACATGCCGCTTGCCCTTCAAGTCAAATTGCTGCGCGTGCTGCAGGAACGGATGGTGCGGCCGGTAGGCGCAACGCAAGCACAGGCCGTCGATGTGCGTCTGCTCTCGGCGACCCATCGCGATCTAGATGCGGCAATGGCGCAGGAACAGTTTCGCGAAGATCTCTACTATCGGCTTGACGTCGTTTCACTGACCTTGCCGCGACTGGATCAACGGCGCGAGGATATTCCGCTGCTTGCCGCACATTTTGTCCAGCTGATCACCGTGAAATATGGCAAATCCATTACCGGTTTCGCCCCCGATGCTCTCGAAGCACTGGCCACCGCTGCCTGGCCCGGTAACGTCCGGCAACTCTTCAATGTGGTTGAACAATGTTGCGCCCTGACCTCAACCCCGTTGATTCCCCAGGCGCTCGTTCAGCGTGCCCTGCGTGTACCAACGATGGAAGCGCTCAGCTATGCGGAGGCAAGGCAGCGTTTCGAGCGCAATTATCTGGTGCAACTGCTCAAACTTACTGACGGAAATGTTGCCGATGCTGCGCGAATCGCCGATCGCAACCGTACTGAGTTTTATCGTTTATTGCAGAAACACGATCTTTCGCCAGCCATGTTTCGAACTGAAATTGAAGCAATCGCTGTTCGCTGATCCATAAATAGCTGTCGTCCGGGGGCGACGGAGTGTACGTGGCAAGTGTTATGGTCGACACGCTAAATCAATGATATTTATGGAATAAATGGAACTGGCACGGAACTCGCAATAAGTCATTGGTCTTCAATAGCAACAGGAGTTACCAATGAGCAGCCGCAAATTATTCGTCACCGTCAGCGCCACACTACTCATTTCCGGGATCGGACTCACCGCCTTTGCCATAGACCATCCCAATCGCCCAACCTCAAGTACGCTTAACGCAGCGCAGAACGCCGATGTCTTGCTGAATGACCGTATCGAAACATTACTACGTACCGACATTGGCCTTGCTGGTAGCCGCTTCCGCATTCAAACCCGTGCTGGCGTTGTCATCCTGGGCGGTGGCGTACCCGATGAACACTCGTTGCAGCGAGCACTTGACCTGGCTAGTTCGGTAAAAGGTGTGCGCGAAGTGCGCAACGAACTGGAAATCGAATTCCCAAAGTAGTGACGGGGGCCGCACAGAAGAAATTGTGGCCCCCGTTGGTTAAACTGCTTCCAGCGTTACCAGGGGTGCTCCAGCATCAACTGTATCGCCCTCTGTGACATGAATTGCCACGATGCGACCTGCGCTGGGCGAGGGGATATCAAGCGCCACCTTGCCCGTTTCCAGTATCAAAATCGTCTCATCAAACTGCAATAAGTCCCCTGGTTTGACCAAAATCTCCAGAATGAAGACATTGCCGCTGGCACAAGAGCCGCAGCTTTCCCAGCATTCAGGATATTTCGGCATGTGGACAGTCAGGGTGCTCATCAATAAAAGCCCTAAAAATTTCGGAAAGGACTTGCATTCTACGCTGCAGTCTGTACAATGCAGCGCTCTTGCAGTGCGCCCGTAGCTCAGCTGGATAGAGTACTTGGCTACGAACCAAGGGGTCGGGCGTTCGAATCGCTCCGGGCGCACCAGCAAAGACAAGCAACTAGGCCAATCGAAAGATTGGCCTTTTTGTTGTGTGTTCGTTGGATGGCACCGGGATGGCACCAAATTGTATTGTTGAGTAATTGGGCCGGCGGTTATTGCAGGGTGCCTTTGACCTGCTGTGACTTCCGTCACTCCTCGAGGCGACTGGCGATACCCGTGTGCTGGTGCAATGGGACAGGGTTGCCCGTGGTGCTGGCTTGGTAGCTAATCAGCGATTTATGAAGTGGGTCCAAGCTTGATATTGTGGTGAACAGATACAATGATGCTTTCGAATATGCGCTGGTAACCAATGGGTTTGTCCGAAGAACTACTCACCGGTATTCAAGAGATAGATGAGCAGCACGAAACACTGTTCAATATTCTTGAAAAACTACAAGGCGTTGTCGAGGGTGGTGATAACTGGTCGGTTGTGTACTTCGCACTAAGCGAATTAGTGCAGTTTGCACGCAGCCATTTTGTACTCGAAGAGGCTTTGATGCGGCTTCACGGCTACCCGGACCTTGAGCAGCATATCGCCGAACATCGTGCATTTTCTGCACGCCTTGCTCAATTGGAAGAGCAGGCAATTCGTCAGGATGTCAGCCTGCACATTATCGAGTTTATCAAGCAGTGGCTGATGAATCACATCGGTGGCAGTGATCAATCTTACGTGCCATGCCTGCGCACGATGCCTATCGTTTGAGAGTTGGCTAACTAGGCAATAAAAAGCCGGGGAGTTGGCCCGGCTTGTCTGTGCAAAGTATTGTCAGATGTCAGTCATGGGCGATGCTCCCACCATTCACGCGAACATGAGTCGCATACTGGGTATCGTTATTGATCGCAAAGCCCAGATCGCCGAGATGAACGATCAAGTAACCAATCTGCTCAAGCTTCTCGTTGGTAGCGGACGAACCGGCAAGTAACGCTGCACTCTCAAAAAGCACGGACAGCAACAAATTGCGCTCAGGCTTTGCGCCATTGGCAGAAGAAGAGAGCATGCTGAGCATTCTTAAAACAGTCGCTCTTGAAAACCCGATGACCGCTGCCGGCGAAACGGTATTGAATCTCGGGTCACAAGCCGTTGGCCTGCCGGTGGCCGGTATCGCAGGGATTGGCGCAAGTGTTGGTAACGCACTGGGCCTGACCAAGCGCACCGGGGCTGATGTCGTGCATTCAGTGGGTGAAGCCATGACCTATCAGCCGCGTGGCGAGATGGGTAAGCATGCTGCCGAGATTGCCGCCTATCCGTTCCAGAAGCTGGCCGAGGCTGGGCAGGGCGCAGGCGACAAGGTGCTTGATGCTATCTACCGTTCCACCGTGTTGGTCAGCCAGGTGGTGGCTACAAGGATAAGCCGGGCGAATGGTCCGGCATTAAGGCGCTGATCGGTGGCACCGAGAATATCCGTGATGTCCTGGGCAACATGATCGGCAACGCCACGATGTTGATTGATGCTGCCGTTAAGAATGAAGCCCGGCAGAAGATAGCGGCGCTGGCTGAGTCTGAGCGTGGATCAGGTAAGTTTATGACTCGCATTGCCACCGAGAGCCGTCCTGTCAGATTGCAACGAGACGAGGTGATTAACGGCATTCTCAAGGCGCTGAGGCTTGACCGGAAAGACCCGGCTCACTTTGATGCAATTGCCGACATCGAGGCGCAGATTGAAGGTGGCCCCGGCATGTTTGACTTCTTCATGGGCAACCAGGCACCGGCAGGCGGTAACGTGGTAGCCGTCCTTCATGGTGGCAAGCCAAGCTGTTACGAAGTAGCCGACCCTGTTCTCAACCGGGCAATGGCTTCGATTGATCGACCCGTGCAAGGTTGGTTGGTGAATCTGTTGGGTATGCCGAAACGTATCGGCCAGATGGCAATCACCCTGACGCCTGACTTCATGGTTCGCAACATTGCCCGTGACACTATTATGGGTGGGGTGATGAGCCGCGCAGGGTTCCGGCTAGTGGTCGACAGCCTCAATGGCATGCGTCTCAGAATGACGAATGACCCGCTGTACAAAGACTACATCGCCAATGGTGGTGGCCTGTCATCCATCTATCTCGATGAAGGTAAGCTCAAAGCCAAGCTGGAAAAGTTCTATCACTCACAGGGCATTGATTACCGCACCGTACTGGATAGCCCTGCCAAGCTGATGGGTTTCGTTGAGACGCTGGCTGATTCGTTCGAGACGAGTACGCGCCTAGGTAAGTACAAGCGCGCTATTGACCAGGGCGAGAACCCACGACATGCAGCCTACCTTGGCCGGGAAGTCTCGACGGACTTCGCCATGCGTGGCGACAGCAAGGAACTGAACTTCATGTACGACACCGTGATGTTCTTGAAACCTGCTGTGCTATTTATCGACCGGCTATATCGTGGCGTTGCACATGATCCGAATCGAGCTGCGATTGCCACCAAGACCGCAGCAATGGCTACCTTCAGCATGGGCCTCTACCTGCTTAATCGTGACAATCCGAAATATCAGGATCTGAAAGACTGGGAAAAGGATAGCTACTGGCACTTCTTTGTGGGTGACGAGCATTTCAGAATGCCGAAGACCTGGGAAATCGGAGCGCAGGCATCAGTGGCAGAACGAACACTGGGTGCAACGATGGGTGATAGCCAGAACGGGTTAGGGGCTGATGTTGCTCGAATCATTGGCGCTACGTTCAATCTCAACTTTATGCCGCAGATCCTTGCACAGATTGCCGAGCAGATGGCGAACGAGAACAGCTTTACGCATGCAAGCATTGAGACGCCAGGCATGGAGAACCTGCAACCCTTCATGCGTGCCAAGCCGAACACCAGCGAGACAATCAAGGCGCTGTTACGTGGTTACTTGAATACCTGGGCGATGTATGGCTTGGAATTATGTGACCGGGCGTTCTTCGCTAATCGGTTGCGAGAGAAGCGGCTTGATGAAATGCCGGTGATTAAAAGCTTCTACAGCCAGGAGCCGGCCAAATCGACCAAGTATGAAGAAATGTACTACGACATGCTGGGCGAAGCCAAACGACTGCACGGCACCATTCGGGAGTTGGACAAGCAGAACAAGACCGAGTTTGCCGACGAGAAGGATGCACAACCAATGGTCAAGGAGTACAAGCCTTTGAGCCGTGCGAATGAGCGACTGGCAGACATCAACGCAGAGATGCGCGAGGTTCGGCGCAACCATGATCTGACGCCAGAAGACAAACGCCACAAGCTTGATGCGCTGATGGTGGCCAGGAATGCGTTACTGAAGGCGGTGGTTCAGGAGTCGAAGTCTGCGCAGAAATAGGGGCAAAATTAACGATTGGAAAGTTGAAAGATTTCACCTAGCATAGACTTACTGTTCAAGAGAAATATCATGAAACGCCGTGTGAGTTTTTCAGTACTTGTCATTGTCGGGTTCTTCTCGATATTTATTAGTGGTTGTGCCACTCCGCCGGAATACACCAAGGCGGAAAACCCATTTAATAGTCTGATCCCCAAAACTAGCCGGACTTACGCCTCTGTAAAACTCTGCGTACTGCTTACTGGCAATACCAACAAATCCGTAGGCTATTTGAATGAACTGTCAGCAAAACTGGGCAGATTAGGAAACGATACCAGTGACTATGATTCTAAGAAGCTTGTCGGTGATCTGGCAGGCATGCTGAATAACCGATTTGGTGAGGTCGTGGTTGTCAAAGATGTGGCAGAGTCAAAAAATCAACAATGTTCTTTGTCGTTGGCTTTGGATATTCGGGTGCAGGCTGGATCAACATCTTTCTCCACTACCACGGTTGAGATGAGTGGAGTTTTTGCAGATGCACGGGAAAATGAAATTAATGCACTCACTGGTGCGGGCAAAGCAAACGTTCCTTATCCAGCAACATCGTTAGGTGTTTCGGCGGCTTGGGGACGAGCCACGGCAGCACTCGGAGAACAAATTGACCAATCGAATGCTCTGGTCAAATTGGCCTCGGCTACACCAAAGCAAGTCGCTGCGGTTGCACAACCAACGATTGCCTCGACGCAACCTAGAACCAGCGTCCTGAGCACTAACGCAAAACCCCAAGTGGCACAAAGTACTGCAACAACGCCAAAACCGCAGCCGAGCAGTGCAGCAATTTTCGCACCTCGCAAAGCCCTTGTGATTGGCAACGATAATTACCGATATGTACCCAAGCTACTTAACGCTGCCTTTGATGCGCAAGCCATCACCGGCTCGCTCAAGTCCGTTGGGTATCAAGTTTTTGCATATTTTAATCTTGATGAGAAAGGCTTTAAGCAGGCTTTGCGAGACTTTCGCCTCCAGGTCGAAGGCGGTGATGAAGTCGTATTTTTCTTTGCTGGACATGGTGTTCAAATTGGCGCAGCAAATTATTTGCTTCCCATCGATGTGCGGGGAGGCAGTGAAGATCAGGTAAAAGATGAGGCGATACAGTTGCAACGAATACTGGACGACCTGCAAGAAAAACGGGCAAAGTTTTCGCTGGCGATTGTAGATGCTTGTCGGGATAACCCGTTCAAGGGAGCGGGACGTGCGATAGGGGGGCGTGGATTGGCACCGACGACCGCAGCAACAGGGCAAATGATTATGTTCTCTGCCGGTAACGGCCAGCAAGCACTCGACAAACTCGGAGAGCAGGATCGAGAACGAAATGGATTGTTTACTCGGGTGCTTGTACGTGAAATGACAAAGCCGGGTGTCACTGTTGACCGTGTATTAAGAAACGTTCGAAACGAGGTTGTTTCTTTAGCTAAAAGTGTTGGTCATGAGCAAACGCCAGCCTTATATGATCAGGCGGTGGGAGATTTTTATTTCAAACAGTAAAGTGTTTCGTTTTGGTAATATTAAAAACGATGGTATGTCTCTTGTAAGTTGCTTACTTACCCGTTTGCGTCTGGATGTTGCAAGGCCGCAAAGGGCCAAACCTAGCAGGGCGATGGTGCTTGGTTCTGGAACTGCTGAGGCCGGCGCTAGATCCACATCTCCATCGCGAACTGCCCAAGCATAGATTGGCTGGGCGGTGTTTGCCAATAGATTATAGGCTCCGGTAACAAAATCAATCCTTGCCGAATACTGCAAAGCGACTCCCCAGTAAGCGGCATTGTTTTCTGTATGAACGTTTTGAAAAAGTGTATCTGGCATGCTGCCACGAATACCATAATTCCAGTATAAGTAGAACAACTCTGTAATGATAGGCATTCGCCAATCATCCACAAATTGGTTTCTTAATGGGTCGGCATGAACGTAGTTGTTAATAAAAATCCCTGCAGTATTGAAATAAACTTTATATGGAACGGCCAAATCAGGGTTCTGAAGCCAAGTCAAGTTTTGATCCGTGTCGCAGATTAATCCTCCGCCACGGTCAACTAACGTAGCCTGCGCTGCACCACTAACCAGCATCCCCGCCAGCATCAGCTCCGATACTATCGACTTGATTCTCAATATCACCCCCATGATTCTTATTGATTGTTAGTGACGCGTCATGAAATTAACGAGCCGCATATTGCATGTGCATGAATCAAATGGAATATTTGTTTGGGAGATGCGTAACAGTTCTATGTTGTGTAAAGAATTCCGACATAGGCCAAAAGGCAGGTTTGCATATTTGTAAGGCACGTGCGCCACCGAACAGAACTTGCCAACTTGATTCGCTACAGTGAATGTCTCAGCCCCAAACTGAGATGCACGAAAATCCCCCTTTTTGCCCGGTACAGGTTACCGGGATTTTTTTGTCCATATTTTTTCATTCACGTTACAAGCGGGTACAAAATTGCGTCAGTTCCGATGATATTTTTTACCTACTCTAAATATTCGTGGATTAAATCAATGTCCTTGAAACGCGTCCTTGCTGCTCTGGCTGGTTGCCTTTGTCTATTGGGTGGCGCTCATGCAGAGGAGGGTTCAGTTGTCGATAAAACAATGTCGGCGCTCTCTCGTGCTGCAGATGCAACTGTTTGCGGCATTGAGCGTGGAGCAAAGGCTGCTGGTCACGGCATTGAGGCTGGATTAGCTGCGACTGCGTACGGAATCAAACTTGGCGTTGCTGCCACCGCCGATGCACTGAGTAAAGTTGGAGAAAAAATTGTCAGCCATTCCGGCAACGAATCTTCTGCAAATAGCTCGATAGATAGGGACAATTGGCAAAAGCCTACGCCCACGCCTTCTCAATCAAAGGCTGATTAGCGGAGACATTGGAACAAATTACTTAGGTGTAAAAGTCCGTCACTTACCTGACCGAAAACTATTTTGCAGCGTTGCCGTGCAGCGGTATGAATTCAGCGCCTGACTTCAGTTCGTCGAGATAAACAACACATTCTTGGATTGTTTGCCTGTGACGTTTAAGCTGCGACTGGGTGAAGCTCGATAACATTCGGATTTTCACTCGTCAGTAACTCTAAGCGTTCGCCGAGAAGTCTCCATGCTTCGGCCTGTTCGGCGACTATGGTTTGCCTTTGATAAATTCGAACAAGTCGATTCTGTTCAACGTGATTCAGACATTTTTCAATAATATCGGGGCGGACGCCAAGAGAACCCGTTAGCGTTGCGCCCGTGCGCCGTAAATCGTGTGGTGTCCATTTGCCACGAGGTAGTTCAAGTGATTTGGTTGCCTTGCTCCAGTTTTTCATTGGCTGCTTGTCGCCGCGTTGCCTATCACCTATTTGTTTAGAAATTGATTTCAGGCAGAAATGACCGGGTTTGTGGCTAGCATGGAGAACCCAAGGGCTGACCTCAGCAATTTGTTTCCCATTCTTGTCTTTTGCAGATTCCTCAACCAGCCGTTTTAAAGTCTTGAAATGATCTTTGGCGAAGCTGGACAGATAAACTGTGTGTTCTTTACCGTTCTTTGCATTGTCTGGCGGTATGCGCCAAGTTCCGGCCTGCAAATCGATATGTTCCCATCTTGCTTGAATAACCTCTCCGACTCGACAGCAAGTGGCAAGCATAATCCAGCAGGCTGCGATGGTTGTTTCATGCAACTGAGCATCTGGAAATAACTTGTCGAGTAATTTTATTTCTGCATCGTCCAGAACACGATCACGTTCGATTTTTTTACCAAAATCGTCACGCTTCAGATGGCTGGTCGGGTCGTTCTCTACATATTCGTGTTTAATCGCAAAACCAAACATTTGGCGCAGATCGCCAAGTAGGTTACGGGCAATTATAGGAGAGCCGCGTTCCACAACTTTATCGAGACAGGCAGCAATCATGCTTCGCTTTACTTCCTCAGCGGCAACTTCACCAATGGTTGGGAAAATGTCTTTGACGAAAGTACGGCGGACTTCAACGCCTTTGTCTTTACGCCCCTTTAGTTCTAGGCTTTCCCATCGTTCAAAAAGCAGTTTGACAGTCATGCGAGCTTGCTGGGCGGCAAACGCTTGATCGGTGGCTGCTTGTTCTGCCTTTTGCGATGTAGCTAACTGTTCGCGCTCTTCAATTGGATCGATTCCTTGCTTTCGTTTATGGTAAATAAGTTGTGCATGACCTCGTGCTTTTTTGAGGGAAATAGTGGGGTAATTGCCAATCCGAACCCACTTTGAACTGTTGCCGCGCTTGTAGCGGTACTAAAAAGATTTGTCGCCACTGTTTCGCCCGAGACGCAATACAAGTCCGTCACCATCTGATAGTTGTAAGTCGCGTTCGCCAGCTTGAGCGTTTTTAATGGCTATATCGGTTAGTTTGCCTATTTTGATCTCACTCTTTTGGATGGCACCGGGATGGCACTGGTCGTGTGCAATCTTGTGACATTCTATGACATGAGATGACTCGATGTAATTCAATAAATACAATTAATTGTCAATAAATTCAATGTATTGCGATATTTTGTGACACGTTGTGAATTTGCGTGGAGTTGAAGATATAACCAGCTACGAACCAAGGGGTAGGGCGTTCGAATCGCTCCGGGCGCACCAGCAAAGACAAGCAACTAGGCCAATCGAGAGATTGGCCTTTTTGTTGTGTGGCTTCAAAAAGTCAAAATGGCCCCCACAGTTTTAAAAGCTGGGTAATCGAGCCGATTGTGATTTAGTCAAAACCATCCGTACCATCCTCCCGCAGCAGATCAGCTAAAAACTCAGCCAACGTGGAGCGCTTTCGAATTCCGGTAATTTCCCGAATTACAACTGTGCTAAATGAGTCAAGGTAATTCGTTCGGGTGGTCTAGTTGTTATTGCCTGAATGACTTGTTCAAGCCATACCGGCCAGCGCTGCGGCAAAGTCATCATCGCCACTGCCACCGGGTAGTTCACCCTGCATACGCTCGATGTGTGCTTTGTAACCCAAGTCTCTAAGAATTTCGGCCCATGCTTCAGCATCATCGCGCGAAACTAGCCATGGGCCAGCTTCAAGAATTCTGTGGCCGCGATGGTCGCGGTTGTCGGTTACTACTCTGTGCACTACAAATTCCAATACTTCTGTTCGAGAAGCATTTTAGACTATTCAACCTATAATCGATGGTCAATTCACCGAAAGGCCATCAAACATGAATAAACCACTACGAACCAAGGGGCCGGGAGTTCGAGTCGCTCCGGGCGCACCAGCAAAGACAAGCAAAAAGGCCAATCTCTCGATTGGCCTTTTTGCTGTGCTCAGCATGTGAGCGTGCCTGCGGGGCTGAACTACCACATCAAATCATCTGGAATCTGGAAGGCTGCATACGGATCATGCGCATCGATTTCATTGCTGGTCTTGTTTACCCGCACAACCAGCGAGGCATCGCGTTCGGCGATTTTGTCGGCGATAACCTTGGGCACCAGTTCGGTGTTATCCCCTTGGCAAACGATGACCAGACGCCCGGCGATTAAATGGGTCTGGACTGCAGCCGAAACATAAATCCGTTTGATCTTGTTGTCGTGGGTGAAGTTGTAGGCGATGTCGCCGGCGCCTTTGCTCTGGCGATTCTGCTGCACCATCTGGACAATCTGCGCGACGATTGCTTTCTGTTTGGCGGCGGCATCACGTTGCGCATTCAGTTCGCGCGCCCGCTCGGCATTTTTGCGTTGCGTTTCGAGGGCGGCGAGGCGGGCTTCGTCGACGGTTTGCGTGCCTGTCCGACGCTCGTCCTTCTTCTGGTTGCTCTTTTCGTGGGTGACCTGTTTCACCTTCTTTTTGTTGACCAGGCCGGCTTTCAAAAACTGATCCTGCAGTGATGCCATCTTTGCTACTCCATCAATTGGGTAGTTGGCTCAAGCGTTGGCGCCGGCCAGTGAGAAGGCGGCAGGATAGCAAAAATGCGGGCGGCGCGGCTTGCCCGCTTGGCGCTAACGCAAATTTTTCCGGTTTTTTTGCTGTTGACCGTAACACTTTGCCAAACGGCTGCCCGCCACATACCCAAATATCCGCAGCAGGCTTTTACTGTGCTTTAACCTTCGGTAAACCACGCCAGTCCGTCGTGTAACCCGGTGACAAGTTGCCGCGCCGCATCCGCCAGTCCTGCTCGATACCCTCGGCAGCCAGCCGCAGCGAACCGCGTCCGTAACGCTGATTGATGCCGTCCACCACGCGCATCAGGGCTTCGGCACGCGGGGCGCCTGCGTTAAATAATGAATATTGCTGACTCAGCCTTGGCACGATGTCGGCAAGCATCACGCCGGCCTTGTGGTAGCCGTAACCCGCTCGATAGATTCGCCGCAACACCCTGAGCGCCCACGCTGTCAGCACCCGCGTGTCGGCAGTGGCATCCGGCAGGGGCACGGTGACAGCGCGCTGATACTGCGGCGTCTCCGGCTTGAAGATGTTGGTGCGGATGTAAACATGCACGGCGCCGGCCAGCGAGTCCTGCGCCCGCAGTTTTTCGGCCGCTTTAGCCATATAACTGGCGACCGCTTCTTCAAGGTCCACACGGTCATGAATCAACTGCCCGAACGACCTGCTGCTGATAATTTGCTGTTTGTCCGGTGTGACTTCCTGAAGCTCGATGCACGATACGCCGCGCAGTTCGCGCACCGTGCGTTCGACCACCACCGAGAAGCGCGACCGCAGCGTTTCAGCGTCCGCGTCGCGCAACTGACGAACTGTATTGATGCCCATGGCGGCAAGCCGGGCGTTGATTTTGCGGCCGATACCCCATACCTCACCGACGTCGATCCTGTCGAATAGCTGCGTCAGATCATCCGGGTGCAGGGGGGTGAAATCACAGACGCCATCAGCCCCGGCCAGATTCTTCTTGGCGCAGTGGTTGGCCAGTTTGGCCAGCGTTTTCGTCGGGGCGATCCCGACACAGACTGCCAGCCCCAGCCAGTCTGCAATGCGCTGGCGCATTTCGGCACCATACACGGCCAAGCCGCCGGGCAGATTCCCGAAACCGGATAATTCAAGGAATGATTCATCAATGCTGTAGACCTCGATATTTGGGGAAAATGCCGACAGCACCTCAACCACCCGATTGCTCATGTCAGCGTAAAGCGCGTAGTTGGATGACATGGCGACGATGCCGTGGCGTCGGGCATCGTCTTTGATCTTGAACCACGGCACCCCCATAGGAATGCCCAAGGCTTTGACTTCAGCCGACCGGGCAACCACACACCCGTCGTTGTTGCTGAGAACGACCACCGGGCGATTTTTCAGGCGTGGGGCGAACAGCTTTTCGCATGAAGCGTAAAAGTTGTTGCAATCGACCAGCGCAAAGACCGACACGCCTACACCATCCGCTTGAAACGACCGACGACAACCCCCCACACGGTCAACTCGTTCCCGTCGTGAATGACCAGGGGTGGATACTTTGAATTTTCCGCAACCAGCGCAACTTTCCCTGCGCGGTGATATAGCCGCTTGACCAGTCGCTCACCGTTCACGAAAGCCACAACGATATGACCGTGGCTGGCCTTGATGCTGCGGTCGACGACCAAAATGTCGCCATCAAAAATCTCGGCCCCTTCCATGCTGTCACCCTCAACCGGGAAAAAGAAGGTCGACACCGGGTTGCGCACGAGGTACTCGTTGATGTCGAGGCTACGGTCGACATAATCTGCGGCCGGCGATGGAAAACCCGCTGAAACCTTGGTGCTGTCAATCGGCAGATACTGCCGTGGTGCATCCGGCAACGGGACGAAATGGCCAAACATGTGCGATACCTCCGAAGACTGTATTTTTATACAGGTATCTGAGGGGCGCAATACTGTATGCGGAAATCATCTTCCGCCAGTGGTCAAATGTTCATTGATTGCCAACCGTATGGCGGCGCAAGTTTGGTCTGATAGTGGGCGCCACCACTGGAACAAACGGATCTATTTCCTTTGACCGGGCGTGGTTAATTTTTTCCGGCATTTAGGGCGTTGACCGTAACAGTCTTGAAACTGGCTGTGAAATCCTGCATCCGCGAACGGTTCTTGTTGAAATCGTACAAGCCGATCTTGGAGCGCGAACGGAAGTCGATGCGCTTTGACGGCTCGTCAATGCGGAACTCGATCTGATCCTTGAAACCGATTGGGGTGGTGAAAATCACCTCCAGATAGAGCGGTGCTGTGTTGACGATAGTTGCTTCCGGGAAGGTGGCCAGCGTCGCGCGCAACAGGGCCATTGCCTGTTCGCCAT
>ERZ724524.687-NODE-687-length-22315-cov-4.933423_pt1 | contig 22315 bp, 21 predicted proteins | sample MGYA00376057_ERZ724524 | MGnify/ENA primary metagenome ERZ724524 (study PRJEB28724, sample SAMN07190888) | wastewater metagenome | isolation source: influent of sewage treatment plant in Hong Hong | place: USA: Christiansburg, Virginia | collected 2016-03-01 ...
GGGCAAGATCAGTTTGGCAAGTAGGTACAACTAGCGACAGACAGGAAGCAAGACACTATGGACTACAGACGAGAGATTGACGGACTTAGGGCGCTTGCTGTGCTGCCCGTGATACTGTTCCACGCTGGCTTTGAGACGTTTAGCGGCGGCTTCGTAGGCGTCGATGTGTTCTTCGTTATCAGTGGCTACTTGATAACAACTATCATTTTGGCAGAGCTTGAGCAAGGCAAGTTCTCCATCGTTAATTTTTATGAGCGACGTGCTAGGCGCATTCTGCCAGCCTTGTTCCTTGTAATGCTTGTTTGTATCCCATTCGCTTGGTTCTGGCTATTGCCAAGCGATATGAAAGACTTCTCGCAAAGCTTAGTCGCCGTTTCCGTCTTTGCGTCCAACATTTTATTTTGGCGTGAGAGTGGTTACTTTGACACGGCAGCAGAACTCAAGCCTCTCTTACACACTTGGAGTTTGGCAGTAGAAGAGCAGTTCTACGTGCTGTTCCCTCTGTTTCTAATGCTGTTTTGGCGGTTGGGTAAGCGTTGGATTTTGGTTATGCTGGGACTTGTGTTTGTCGCTAGTCTTGCTGTAGCAGAGTGGGCCGCATACGCAAAGCCAACCGCAGCCTTCTATCTTTTGCCAACACGTGGTTGGGAATTGCTTATCGGTGCGTTTGCCGCCTTCTACTTATCCAAAGCCAATCGCAAAGAGTTTGGCAAGGCTATGGGTGAGGTTGGTGGTTGGTTAGGTGTTGCGTTAATTTTGTATGCTGTTTTCGCCTACAGCAAAGCAACGCCATTTCCTGGTTTATACGCTCTTGTGCCAACGCTCGGTACTGTTCTGGTTATCTTGTTCGCTACGCAACAGACTACAGTTGGCAGGTTTGTTGGCAACAAGGCTTTTGTTGGTGTTGGCTTGATAAGCTACAGCGCATATCTTTGGCATCAACCTTTGTTCGCTTTTCTTAAGCACTCAGACTTTGATGACACCAAAGAAATTTACGCTCTGCTTATTTTACTTACTTTATTGCTTGCTTTTATTAGCTGGTGAATCGCCCCGGGTTTCGTGGAGGCCTCAACTCCTGAGAGAATGAGGCATGAAAAAGACCACTACCTACTCCCCTGAAGTCCGCGAACGTGCTGTGCGCATGGTTCTGGAGCATCTTGGCGACTACCCGTCTGAATGGGCGGCCATCGAGTCTATTGCCCCCAAGATTGGCTGCGTACCGCAGACGCTGCATGGCTGGATCAGGCGGCATCAAACCGATACAGGTCAGCGCCCTGGTCAGACCACCGAAGAGAGCGAGCGCATCAAGACGCTGGAACGGGAGGTCAAGGAACTGCGCCGGGCCAACGAGATCCTGAAGCTGGCGAGCGCTTTTTTCGCCCAGGCGGAGCTCGACCGCCGCATCAAATCCTGAGGGCGTTTGTTGATCAGCATCGCGACCGATTCGGGGTCGAGCCGATCTGCCGAGTGCTGCAGATCGCCCCATCCGGTTATCGAAGGCATGCAGCTCGCCGCCACTGTCCTGACTTGCAGCCCCGTCGTGTGCAGCAAGACGCCGTGCTGATCCCCGAGATTCGCCGCGTTTGGGAGAGCAATATGCTGTGCTACGGCGCGACCAAGGTCTGGAAGCAACTCCATCGTGAAGACCACCATGTTGCCAGATGCACGGTGGAGCGACTGATGCGCAGCATTGGGCTGGAGGGTGTTCGACGTGGCAAGGTGGTCAAAACAACCATTCCTGATAGGCAGGTGATCTGTCCACTGGATCATGTGAATCGTCGGTTCCATGCTGATCGACCCAACCAGCTTTGGGTATCCGACTTTACCTATGTCTCAACCTGGCAAGGCTGGCTGTATGTAGCGTTTGTAATTGATGTATTTGCCCGCCGCATCGTTGGCTGGCGCGTGAGCACCAGCATGAAGACGGACTTCGTGCTCGATGCTCTGGAGCAGGCGCTGTATGACCGGCACCCTGGTCGCACTGGCGGGCTCATTCATCACAGTGACCGTGGTAGTCAGTATGTCTCGATTCGCTACACCGAGCGGTTGGCGGAGGCAGGCATTGAGCCTTCGGTTGGCAGCAAAGGGGACAGCTATGACAACGCGCTGGCGGAAACCATCAACGGGTTGTACAAGGCAGAGGTCATACATCGGCAGTCATGGAAGAGCCGAGAGGCCGTCGAACTGGCCACCCTGAAATGGGTTCACTGGTTCAATCATCAGCGCTTGCTGAGTTCGATTGGCTATATCCCGCCGGCGGAAGCTGAGGCAAACTTCTACGAGCAACAAACCAGTCAGGCCATGGCGGCCTGACTTAAATGAAACAGCCTCCACGAAACCCGGGGCGATTCAAAGCGCATGATCTTCCCTTGCCTCTTATCAGGTGATTTTTTTCTCGAGCCGACTTGAGCTATTGTGCGTAAACGTAATTTGCCAGGTGGATCAGACTAGCCATGAGTGCCGAGGAAAAAGTCCAAAACGCTGAAGCCGCCGTGATGGAGCTGACACTTTTTTTTGTGCGGCACTCACTGCCGATGTGGCCCGCCCGACTGTCCCCGGTATTGCAGCACTTACGGTCTGGCAATGGTCATGCCGCACTTGAGGTCTGGGCCACCATGACTTTGATGGGCGAGTATGGCTTGATGCAGGTGCGTATTAATTACGACGATGGTTATCGAGCCTCTGATCTGGAAGCAGAACAGCGTCATTTTGATTGCCTACTGCAACAGACGTTGGACACGATCAATAATCTCCGCGCATTCCTGCGCTCTGGTGTGAACAAGCCATTGCTGGAAATTTATCTCGATATGCCGATATGAGCCCTGTATTCACAGAGCAGGATGTTGCTTTTATGCAGCATGCGCTGATGCTGGCACAAAATGCAGAGCGTCTCGGTGAGGTGCCCGTTGGCGCGGTGCTGGTGCGTGACGGTGAGATTATTGGTCAGGGTTTCAATGCGCCTATTAGTCGTCATGATCCGACGGCACACGCAGAGGTGCTCGCCTTGCGTGATGCGGCGACAAGCACAAGTAATTACCGTCTCGATAATACCACTCTATATGTCACACTTGAGCCCTGCACCATGTGCGTTGGCGCCTTGGTGCATGCTCGAGTGACGCGCGTTGTATTTGCTGCAGCCGAGCCTAAAGCAGGCTCATTGGTGAGTGCGCGTCGCCAACTGGAAAGCGGCTATTACAATCATGTATTTGTTTTTGAAGGTGGGCTGCTGGCGGATGAAGCCAGTACGATGCTTTCGGATTTTTTCAGGCGTCGCCGTGCAATGCAGAAGGCCGCCAGCAGTGACGAGGGGTAAATAATGAGTGATCGTGTCCGTCTTGAGATTCGTGATGAAGTGGCTTATGTCACTCTGACCCGTGCTGATAAATTTAATGCGCTGGACTGGGACATGCTCTGCGCGCTAGTGGATGCCGCCGAAACTATTGGCAAGGACAAGTCTATTCGTGCCGTCATCATGCAGGGTGACGGTAAAGCTTTTTGCAGTGGTCTTGATTTCCCTTCTTTTACTAAGCAGCCCGCCCGCATGGTGCGAGGCTTTCTCAAGTACGGTGTAAAGACGACCAATCTTTTTCAGGAAGTGGCCTGGTGCTGGCGCCGTCTGCCTGTACCGGTGATCGCTGTTCTTCATGGTTATTGCTATGGCGGTGGTGTACAGATCGCGCTAGGGGCAGATTTCCGTTACAGCACGGCAGACTGCGAGTTCTCCATTCTGGAAGCCAAGTGGGGGCTGGTGCCGGACATGACAGGTACGGTAACCCTTCGCGAGTTGCTACCCATGGATCAAGCCAAACTGCTCACCATGACGGGCCGTATGCTCAGCGGCTCGGAGGCACGAGAGTTGAATCTGGTTACGGGAATCAGTGCAGATCCATTGGCCGAAGCTGAGAGGCTGGTGGCCGAGATCAAAACCCGCTCGCCGGATGCCGTGGCAGCGACAAAGCAGCTGTTTCATGAGACATGGGTGGCAGGTGTACGCAGGGCTTTCTCAAAAGAATCACGTATCCAGTTGGGTCTGCTGATGGGCAAGAACCAGAAGATTGCCGTGCAGTCCAACTTCAAGAAAGAAACACCCAACTTTCTACCGCGCAAATAAGCCTTACAGTTGCTTCATGTGCTGGGCCAAAAAACGGTCCAGTGCATTCGCAAAAGCCATCCTGTCCTGCTGGCTGAAGCTGGCAGGACCTCCCACTTGTACGCCGCTAGAGCGCAGTTCTTCCATGAAGTTACGCATGGTCAGACGCTGCCGGATGTTGTCAGCCGTATAAAACGTGCCGCGTGGGTTCAGTGCATAGGCACCTTTTTCGACTACTTTGGCGGCGAGCGGAATATCGGCGGTAATGGCTAAGTCCCCCGGCTGTATCAGCTCCACAATCCGGTCATCCGCCACATCAAAGCCAGCCGGCACTTGCACGGATGCAAACCAGGAGCCCTTAGGCACGGCAATGAACTGGTTAGCGACCAGCGTACAGCGAATCTGCCTTTTCTCGGCAGCACGAAAGAGAATGTCCTTGATGACATTCGGGCAGGCATCGGCATCTACCCAGAGTTGCAGTTGACGAAGCTCTGTCATGCGGACGCCATCTCCTTTCGTTTAGGCAAAAAAATCCCCGGCGTACCGGGGAATGAGAGAGCAGAGGATAATACGTCTTAGCGGGTAATGTCGCGCTCGTTCCGGTTCATCGCTACGCGCATATCGCCGCTGTAGGTTGAGGCCAGTTGCAGTGTGTCGTAGTAGCGACGTACCTGTTGAACGTAGACAAGTGCTTGGCCGACTGGGATGCGACGGCCCTGTTTGCGGGCATTGGTTGCCATCAAGCGCAGATGCCGGCTAACGGTGAGCCACTTGTTGGGGTCTTCATGATTTTCGAGAGCATTCTTTCGCGCCCGATCAATATGAGCAGGGCCCATATTATAGGCAGCCAGCGCCATCCAGGTGCGATCCGGCTCACGCACAGACTCTGGCAGCCGATCCAGTATCTGATGATAGTAACCAGCGCCGCCCTCAATGCTCTGGCGGGCATTGGTACGATCCGCTACACCCATGTGCGATGCGGTGTCCCGGGTCAGCATCATGATGCCCTGTACGCCGGTTGGCGAGATGGCATTGGGTTGCCAGTGGGACTCTTGATAGGCAATGGCTGCTAGCAAGCGCCAGTCCATGCTATGGGAGTCAGCATTCTTGCGGAACAGTTCTTCGTAACGGGGGAGCTTCTGGACAATATCCCGTTGAAAGCTTCGTACGGAGTAGGGATCAAAGTAGTCGCCCTGACTATAGGAGGCCACGAGTCGATCCAGAGTGCCGTCAGCCTGTTTGCGGGCCAAGAAGGCCTGTGTGGCATTGAATAGTGTTTGGTCGCGAGTTTTCACAAAGGCCCAGGCCAACTCGCTGTTGTCCTGAAGGTTCAAGGAGACACCCAGATTCGGGAAGAGGGCACGGCGGGCGTCAAACTCGCTGGAGTTCATGGCCACAAAATCCAGTTCACCTGCCGCTAGCTTATCCATGAGCAACAGAGGATCGGAGTCTTCAAAACCAATCACGGTGATATCGGGGCGCCAGCGGGTCATGGTTTTCAGGCGGACGGCTTCAGTGGAGCCGGCGATAACGCCAATACGGGCGGTTTCCAGATCATCAAAGCGGGCAGGGATCGGCTTGTCCAAACGCTGAATCAGCTGCTCGCTTACGGCCATATAAGGCTCAGCCACGCGCAGGCGCTTTAGGCGAGGATCATCAGTGGCAAGGCCAGTAATAGCAATATCAGCGCGGTTGCGGCGGATGGCATTTAGCGCTTCGGCAGCGCCGGGGGTATCGTCCAGTACCAGATCCACTCCCAGTTCATCGGCAAACATCTGGGCCAGCTCATGCTGGAAGCCCCGTGCGCCTTCTGGCGTTTCCTGAAAGGTAGTAGGGCCACTGGTGCCGGCCAAAATAAGGGAACCGCGCTGCTGAACCTGCTGCAGGGCGGTGGTGGCTGGCTGTAATTGAAACAGCGTGACAAACAGGCCACTGAAAAATACTACTCGCACCAGTACCTTGAGTACTTGGGCGGGACGGGGGAGCCGTGTTCGTAACACTCTTAAGCTGCTGGTCATCCTTAATACCTCGTTCGGTTTACCGTTAATGCCAGTTGCCGCATCCGCTGCAGATCAACCGTCGTCGCGTTTACCCTAGGGGGTTTTCGGTAGCCAGTAGGCTCACCAAAGCGCGCTGCAGAACCTGCCGAAACAGGGCTCCAACGCGAGCTCGGGCGGAATTTATCGACCACGTCACACTCTGTCTACCCCTTGACAGCGCGATTTAATCGGGATTGTCCGACAATATTTTTGCGATCTGACCGACTGCTCACGCGTCCGGGTGTCCTGAAACCCGCTATTCCAGTATGATTGCCGCCCATCCTAGGGCGCGTTTGCCGTTTGTCGTGTGACTGACCGTTCAGCGCCTGGCCCAGGGAATAACACTCCTCAACTCTGCCGCTTTCCGAGAGACCGACATGCTTATCCTGCCTGGTTCCCTGGCGCTTTCCGCTTTCCGACAGACCCGACTGCTGCAAGACCTTAAGGCGCTACTGCCTAAGGTAATCGCTGTACATGCACGGTTTGTGCATCTGGTGGATGGCCAGCCTGATGCCGAGGGGCATCGTCGTCTTGAGGAGTTGCTGCAATACGGTGAGCCGTTTACCGGGACCGATGCGGGAGAGTTATTTCTGGTTGTGCCGCGGCCTGGCACTATTTCGCCGTGGTCATCCAAGGCAACGGACATCGCCCACAATTGTGGTGTTGAAGGTGTTCAGCGTATCGAGCGTGCCACAGCCTTCTATATAGAAGGAGGTCCGTTTAGTGCAGACGAGCGCAGCCTGCTTTCGGCTCGCTTGCATGACCGCATGACGCAGTCAGTGTTGACGGAGATCAGTGAGGCATCCGTATTGTTTCGTGCGGAGGAGCCACGGCCTCTGTCCACCGTCGACATCATGACAGGAGGGCGTAAGGCGCTTGAACAAGCTAATCGTGAGCAAGGTTTTGCCCTGTCCGATGATGAAGTCGATTATTTGGTGGAGAACTTCAACGCGTTGCAGCGAAATCCGACGGATGTAGAGCTGATGATGTTCGCGCAGGCGAACTCCGAGCACTGCCGTCACAAGATTTTCAATGCAGACTGGACTATCGATGGGCGGCAGCAGGATCGTACGCTGTTCCAGATGATCAAGAACACCTATGCCTGTGCGCCAGACAATATTCTGTCAGCCTACAAAGACAATGCAGCGGTTATTGTCGGTAGTCATGCCGGCCGTTTCTATCCAGATGCATCTTCACATCAGTACCGTTTCAGTGATGAGGATGTGCATATCCTTATTAAGGTGGAAACGCACAATCATCCCACTGCGATTTCACCGTTCTCTGGTGCCGCCACCGGCTCGGGTGGAGAAATTCGTGATGAAGGCGCGACAGGTCGCGGCGGTAAGCCCAAAGCTGGCCTTACCGGTTTTACCGTATCCAACCTAAAAATCCCCGGCTTTGTGCAACCTTGGGAGCAGGACTACGGCAAGCCTGATCGCATCGTGACTGCTCTCGACATCATGATAGAGGGTCCGTTAGGTGGTGCTGCATTCAATAATGAGTTCGGTCGCCCTGCGCTGTGTGGATATTTCCGCAGTTTTGAAATGCGCGTGAACGGTCTTGATGGATCGGAAGTGCGCGGGTATCACAAGCCGATCATGATTGCGGGTGGTTACGGCAATATTCGTGGCGACCATGTACAGAAAAATCCCATCCAGCAAGGTGATCAGCTCATTGTACTGGGTGGTCCAGCGCTGCTTATTGGTCTCGGTGGTGGTGCGGCCTCTTCGGTGGCCAGCGGTGCCAGTGCCGAAAATCTTGATTTTGCTTCGGTGCAGCGGGATAACCCGGAAATGGAGCGCCGTTGTCAGGAAGTGCTCGATGTGTGCTGGGCCATGGGGGGTAACAACCCTATCGTTTCAGTGCATGACGTTGGTGCCGGCGGCCTGTCCAATGCCATGCCAGAGTTGGTGAATGATCATGACATGGGTGCATCTCTTAACTTGCGCGCCATTCCGAGTCTGGAACCCGGCATGCGGCCGATGGAAATCTGGAGTAACGAAGCGCAGGAGCGTTATGTATTAGCCGTATCGCCTGCCCGCCTTGCTGAGTTTGAAGCGATCTGCGAGCGTGAGCGTTGCCCTTTCGCTGTGTTGGGTGAGGCGACTCAGGTACGGCAGCTCAAGGTAGTCGACCCACACTTTGGTAATTCCCCAGTCGATATGCCGATGCAGGTACTGTTAGGCAAAGTGCCGCGCATGCTGCGGACGGTTGAACGCAAAGTACTGGAACAAGCCGCACTTGAACTCTCTAGTATCGATATAAAAGAAGCCGCGTTGCGTGTTCTGCGTTTGCCGTCAGTGGCCAGCAAATCTTTTCTGATCACCATTGGTGACCGATCGATTACCGGGCTGGTGGCGCGTGAGCAGATGGTGGGGCCGTGGCAAGTACCCGTTGCTGACTGCGCAGTGACCGCAACCGGCTTTAATGCCTATACCGGTGAAGCCATGGCCATGGGCGAACGTACGCCGCTGGCATTGATTAATGCGGCTGCGAGTGCGCGTATGGCGGTGGGCGAGTCGCTCACTAATATTGCCGCCACACCGATTGCGTCCATTGCGAATATCAAGCTGTCTGCCAACTGGATGGCTGCAGCGGGCTATGGCAAAGAAGACGAAAATCTCTTTGATGCCGTGACTGCCGTGGGCATGGAAATTTGCCCGCAGCTCGGCATCGCCATTCCGGTGGGCAAGGACTCGTTGTCCATGCGCACGGTTTGGGAAGACAAGGGCGAAAAGAAGTCCGTCACCGCACCGTTATCGTTGGTCATTACCGCATTTGCCCCGGTGACGGATGTCCGCAAAACGCTGACACCTCAATTGCGCACCGACAAAGGCGATACCGTTCTGCTGCTGGTAGATCTGGGTGCCGGTCGTAATCGTTTAGGTGGATCCGCTCTGGCACAAGTTTATAGCCAGATTGGCAACCAGTCGCCCGATGTGGACGATGCCAGCCAGCTAAAGGCGTTCTTTGATACAGTGCAAACTCTTAATGCCAATGATCGTCTGCTGGCCTATCACGACCGTAGTGATGGTGGCCTCTGGGCGACAGTGACAGAAATGGCGTTTGCCGGTCGTACTGGTGTGACGATTGATCTTGCGGGTGATCTGCTGCCGGAGTTATTCAGCGAAGAGTTGGGTGCAGTGGTACAGGTGGCTGCAACGGATGCGGCGATCGTACTGGAGTCTTTCTCTGCTGCTGGCGTGCCTGCGCATAAAATCGGTGTGCTGAATACTGCCGACACCGTACTGGTTCGTCACAACGGTGCCACGGTGCTGGATATGCCGCGCAGTGAGCTGCAGCGTATCTGGAGTGAAACCAGCTATCGCATCCAGTCCCTGCGTGACAATACGGAGTGTGCCCAGCAGGAGTTTGATCGTCTCCTCGATACGAGCGATGCAGGGCTGCACGTTGCGCTTTCTTATGATGTAAACGACAACGTGGCAGCACCCTATATCAGCACTGGAGTGCGGCCAAAGGTAGCCATACTGCGTGAGCAGGGCGTGAACGGTCAGATCGAAATGGCCGCAGCGTTTGATCGCGCCGGCTTTAATACGGTTGACGTGCACATGAGCGACATCATCACGGGTCGTCTTAACCTAAAAGATTTCAAGGGCCTAGTGAGTTGCGGTGGCTTCTCTTATGGCGACGTGCTCGGTGCGGGAGGGGGTTGGGCGCGCTCGGCACTTTACAATGCGCGCGCCCGTGATGAATTTGCGGATTTCTTTACGCGTCTTGATACGTTCACGCTGGGCGTATGCAACGGTTGCCAGATGATGTCGCAGCTAAAAGACCTTATTCCGGGCGCAGAACATTGGCCGCGCTTTATGCGCAATACCAGCGAACAGTTTGAAGCGCGCACGGTGATGGTGGAAGTGAAAGAGTCTCCATCCGTGCTGTTGGCGGGCATGGCAGGTTCGCGTATGCCGATTGCGGTAGCGCATGGTGAAGGCCGTGTCAGTGATACCGCTGCGCGTGTGACGGCACTAGCGAATAGTGGCTTAGTCTCTTTGGGGTTTGTGGATAATCACGGTCGTCCGACCGAAGCATATCCACTGAACCCCAATGGCTCCTATGCAGGCATCTCAGGTATCACCAGTCGTGATGGTCGCGCCACCATCATGATGCCGCATCCAGAGCGTCTGTTCCGTGCCGTTCAACATAGCTGGTATCCGGATGAGTGGAAGGAGGACGGTTCCTGGATGCGCATGTTCCGCAACGCTCGTGTTTTTGTAGGCTGATGATTGCCGGAGGACGGGAATGTACAAGATCACCTTTTATGTTCCCGACACTCATCTGGAGCTGGTCAAGGCGGCTTTGTTTAATGCGGGTGCAGGGCGAGTCGGCGCTTATGACTCGTGCGCTTGGCAGGTAAAAGGGCAGGGGCAGTTCCGGCCACTGGCGGGCAGTAATCCCTTTGTCGGGGAGCATGGCTTGCTGGAAGCGGTTGACGAGTACAAAGTTGAGTTAGTGTGTGATGATGTAAATATTCAGGCAGCAATTGCCGCGTTGAAGTCAGCACATCCCTACGAGATGCCCGCCTATGATGTGGTTCAACTGCTGGATCTGTGACAAGCGTGTCATCATTACGGTATCGTGACGCTGAAGTTGTTTAGTACGGCTTGAAGGGATGTAAGGGATGGCTGAACGTACTGATGCGCATATCATGCTGCGCCTGATTTATCAGGCTATGCTGAATGCCCGTGTGCCCGCAGAAGCCGTACTGGCAAGGGCGGGTGTGGCGTTGGCGCGCTTGGACGAGCCCTCTTCGCGGACCCCTAATGCCGCACAGGCACTATTTTGGCAGGCCGCAGAGGAAATTTCTCACGACCCGCATATTGGTTTGCATCTGGGTGAATATCTTCCTCTTTATAGAGGTCAGGTCCTTGAATATCTCTTTACCTCTAGCCCTACTTTTGGTGATGGCCTCAAGCGTGCCATGGCGTTTCATCGTTTATTGAGTGACGCGGTATCGGGTCAGTTAGTGGTTGATGATCAGCATTGCTATTTGGTCGGTATGGCGGGACCTAATGCCAGCCGTCATTTCTCTGAATGTCTCGCCGCAGGGCTCATACAGTTTTTTCGGTTTGTCACAGACAACCGATTTCAACCACTGGCCATGCATTTTGAGCATTCAGAGGGCGCACCCAAGGAAGAGTACGAGCGTATCTATGGTTGCCCGGCAACGCTTGGCTGCAGTGAATATCGTCTCTATTTTAATCGCGAAGTTCTGGATCATCGTATTTGGCAGGCCGAGTCGCGTTTGCTGCGCTTGCATGAGCAATTGGCGAGCGAGCAATTGGCAGAGATTGAACGCCATGATCTGGTGTCTGAAGTGAAACGCGCGATTGGTGAAATGCTAGAGCGCGGCGATACTAGTTTGGAGGCGGTGGCCAACCGACTGGGTTTTCCTCCTCGTCGTATGCGCAGTCAGTTGGCGGAGGCAAACACCAGTTTCAACCAGATTCTCGCCGATTATCGTTCGCGTCTCTCACGCCGCTTGCTGGCCAAGACCGATGAGCCGATCGAGCAGATTGTTTATCTCACTGGCTTTTCTGAGCCAAGTACCTTTTACCGCGCCTTCAAGCGCTGGACCAACGAAACACCCATCGAATACCGCAAGCGCAAGCGAGAGCAAGCGGCGACTCGACATTGATTAATCCGTATTAGCCGTCTGTTCAGGTGTTGCCGGTTGATCTTTTGGCGGCCAAAAAAAGTGCGTGGGCTTCTTTATGAAGCGCTTCGCAATGAGTGCCGACAATGGCCACCATTGGCGATAGCGAACCCGTCGTGACTTCAGTGCCACCATCAACGCCAGAGAGAAACTAACCAGAAGATTAGTCAGCCCGATAGCCGCAACGCCCATCAGGCTAATGGCGATTGTCTGCAAGGGCAGTTGGTGATCCGATCCCACTAGAGCGAATGAGAAATAGGCTGAAGAGAAGGTGATGTGCCGGATATCCAAGGGCAAGCCAAGAATAAATCCGATAGTGCCCATGCTTCCCAGCATTATGCCGAAGTAGAAGTTACCCGCCAATGCGCCAAGGTTGTTGCCAATATAGTTGCTGAAGCGCGTTAGCCTTTCCTGCCCTAACAGTCGTTGCAGGAGCGGTCGTTGTTGCAGGCGCTCCGGGATGCGGTTGTAGAGGCATTGGTTGTCGTAATAGCCCGAGATCAGGCCGGATAGGAAAAGAAAAACACCGGCAATGGCCGCATGGAAAATGGCAAGACTTTCGATTGGGCTCAGGTCATGTACTAAGGTGGCGACCTTGTCAGGACTGGCCAGATGCTCTCCCGTTGTCCATAGCCATATCCATGCAATGGCATAGGCAGTAGGAATGGAGAGTGCCACGTTGCCCAGAATTGCGATAAATTGCGTACGGAAAACATTGACGCAAAGATCCGCCAAACTTTCCAAGCTTTGTTCTTTTCCTTGCTGTACATCGCTAATGCTGGCGGCAATTCTTGATGCTGTCATGGCCGGTTGCTTGGTAGCAATCGTGAAGTGCATGACGTGTACCAGCATGAAACCGAGCGAATAATTCATGCTGTAAACAAAGGCAGCGGCCAACGGTGCCAGCAGCAGTTTGGTGGCTAGCACCTTGAGCATAGCCATAAAGCCAACAATCAGGCCGGCTCCCATGCCGGAGCGTAGCATGCTGAAATATTCGCCCCGCGTAGCGGTCACATAGTGCTCGCCAGTATGACCTGCGTTATCGGTGATAAGCAGGGCCAGCAGCTCGGTATGAGTAGAGAATAGATCGCGAAGGCTGTATTTGCGGTTGTCGGCGGTAACTAATTCCTTGAACAGTTTTACGATGACTTGGTGACGGGTTTCCTCTGTTGCTTCCAGCAGCATGAGTAGCCGTTCGATACGGCTTAGCATCTGGCTGATACGTACCAGTAGCTGTGTTAGGCCGATACTGACGCCCGTATTGGCAGCGTGCTTGCGTATTTTTTGTAGAGTATCGCGACACTGTGCGATTAAAACGAGTGCCTGCTTTTCATCGCTATGCTCTGTCCGTTGCCCTGTTAATAGTGCGCGGTATTCCCTGACATAGTCGCCAATTTCTTCATTCAGTCCAAGAAAAGGAGAACCATATTGTTCGATGGCAGGATGAATGCGTGTCAGTTCATTTTCCAGTCCCAGGCCTGTCATGCGATAGGAGAGCGTGGAGAGTGCTTCCAAAATTTCCAGTATTGGTTTTTGCAGCAGGGATATATCAGCTAGCTCATCATGATGCAGTGCAAGCAGCAGTCGCTCCCAAACGGTGTCGTCCAGTCCAGCAATCCATTTCCAGTCATCACGCCGTGGAAACAACAGGCCAAAAACATCCTTGAGGTAACTGGTATTGATGGCAGGAGGGAGTACCTTCCAGGATAGCCGCTGTTTGACCTCGGCCATGAAGTCGGTACCACGGAAAATTCCTGTATCGGCATAAAGGTGCGATTGCTTTCGGGTGGCGATGATGCGCAGCAGATAGTCACGCAACCCAGCACGCAAGACAGGACTCTGCTCCAGCAGATAGCACAGGGCCAGCACATTGTTACCGGCCTGCTCCACGTTATCGCAGTTGTCAGGCCGGATGTCGCTAATCAGCTCAACCAGTAAGGATACATCTGCATCATCATTGGCAGCGATGCGGGCAAGCAATGCCTCCATTGGCGATTTCCTTTTTTGGTGGTGCAGGGTCATGGCGAAATGAGTCATGACAAAGCGGAGAGTATGTAATGACGGCAAATGCTGGTGCCACTCTAATCACGTGACAGGATGTGACGGAGTCTCTGTTGCGGATCACAATGATAGAACAGATGGCGAGTACAAGGTGAACTGCTTGCGCTGAGAGGGTTTGAGCCTATGACCTTTATCTCCTCAAGCGCAGTGCTGCGGGCCGCCGAGCTACACACCGATCGGCACTATTTTCACGCGGTGGCCGCCACGGAGTGTGAGGCAGACAGCGGTGAAAAATGCTCACCAGAACCGCGGGCTTAGCTGCTGCGCGTCAATGCCAGCTTAGTAAGGTCTTCCAATGCTTCGCGCCAAGGCGATGCAGGCACATCGGCCAGTGCGACCAGCGCGAGGCGTGACTCCTCTCGAGCGCGTGCCATGGTGTAATCCAGTGCCCCGCAGTCGCGTACCATTGTGACAATACGGTCAATGTGCTCAAGCCCGCCGGTACGAATGGCGACTCGGATTAGCTCGGCATCGCTGTCCGGCAGTAACTTCATGGCTTGAATCAGGGGCAGGGTCGGTTTGCCCTCCGCCAGATCATCACCCACGTTCTTGCCCATGATGTCTGCAGAGCTGGTGTAGTCGAGTACGTCATCAATGATCTGGAACGCCGCACCTAAATGCCGCGCATAGGCGGCAAAGGCCTGTCGCAATGATGGATCACCCAAGCACGCGCCAGCCTCCGCGGCACATTCGAACAGTTTAGCCGTCTTGCCGTAGACCACTTCAAGATAGCGTTCCTCGGTGGTGGCTGGATCACGCTGATTGATTAACTGCAGAACTTCGCCTTCGGCAATCACACAAGTGCCCTGCGACATGATGTCCATGACATCTAAGTTGCGGAGCGACACCACCAGATGGAACGCTTGGGAAATCAGATAATCACCGACCAGTACCGCGGTTGGGTTGTCCCAGCGTGCGTTGGCCGTGGCGCGCCCGCGACGCAGGCCAGAGTCGTCTACTACGTCATCGTGCAGCAGAGTGGCGGTATGCAGGAGCTCAATGATGCCGGCAACCCGAATGTGGTGATCGCCTTCGCGATAGCCACAGGCACGAGCAGCCAGCAGGCAGACCAGCGGGCGCAGGCGCTTGCCGCCACCCCGGACGATATACTGGCCAACTTCGCTGATCAGCGGAATCCGGGAGTGCAGGCTGTTAGCGATAAAGGTGTCGACTGCGGTGAAATCGTCGGCGACAACGGCAACAATGCTTTTGAAGTCCATGCGGGTCACGCTCTGGCCTGCTCTGCCAGCAGGCGGTGGGTCTGGGTATGAAAAACGATGCGGACACAATAAAAAGGCACCGAATGGGCGCGAATGCTAGCAGTCTCAGGCGTTTGGGGCCACTAAGTCAGGAGTCGAGCAGGGGTGAATTCCGGGGTGGCTGAGTGGCTTGCGTCAGAGAGGGCTTTTCCGTAGAATTATGCGCCTTGCGAATTCCCTTTTCCGGGTCGGCGCCAAAACGGGGTTCTGCCACTTGCAGAGCCCGGCCGTATCCGGCACAAATCCTTATGGAGTTGTTTATGTACGCAGTTATTAAGAGCGGTGGCAAGCAGCATCGCGTGATCGAAGGCGAGACACTGAAAGTCGAGCTGTTGAAGCACGATATCGGTCATACCATTACGTTTGACGACGTTCTGATGGTAGTTGATGGCGAGACCATCAAGATCGGTGCTCCAGTCGTTATCGGTGCGAAAGTGCTGGCTGAAGTAATCAGCCACGGCCGTCACGACAAGATCCGCATCGTCAAGTTCCGTCGCCGTAAGCATTATCGTAAGCAAGCCGGTCATCGCCAGTATTACACTGAGCTGAAGATCACCGGTATCAGCCTTTAATTCGCAGGAGTAATCGAACATGGCACATAAAAAGGCTGGTGGTTCCACCCGCAACGGTCGCGACTCAGAAGCCAAGCGACTTGGCGTAAAGGTGTTTGGTAGCCAGAAGATTCAGGCCGGCGCCATCATCATTCGTCAGCGTGGCACCCAATACCACCCAGGCGACAATGTTGGCATTGGCCGCGATCACACTCTGTTTGCCAAGGCAGACGGCGTGGTTCGGTTTGTCATCAAGGGCCCATTCAAGCGCCAGTACGTAATGGTCGATACTGCGGCCTGAGCATTGTGAATGCAAAAAGCCCCGCTCGCCGGGGCTTTTTCGTTTTCACGCTAGACTGAATTTAATTAAGGGCTCCCTGCGGGGAGTCTCAGAGGCGGAAACCCATGCGTTTTGTCGATGAAGCCGTGATCAAGATCGAGGCCGGAACAGGCGGAAATGGCTGCATGAGTTTCCGTCGGGAAAAATTTATCCCCTTTGGTGGGCCAGACGGTGGCGATGGCGGCCATGGTGGCAGCATCTGGATCGAAGCAGATCCCAATGCCAATACATTGGTGGACTATCGCTATACCCGCCAGTTCAAAGCGGTGCGCGGCCAGAGTGGCATGGGTTCCAATTGCACCGGGCGCAGCGGAGACGATATCGTCTTGCGCGTGCCCGTCGGCACGACCATTCTGGATGAGGCAACGGATGAGGTGCTGGCTGACCTCGTTGAGCCATTAGAGCGTGTCATGGTGGCTCGCGGGGGTCGCGGTGGCTTGGGCAATATCAATTTCAAGAGCTCCACCAACCGCTCACCTCGCAAGACGACCGAGGGGCAGCCGGGTGAGGCGCGCCAGTTGCGCTTGGAGCTCAAGGTGCTGGCGGATGTCGGGCTGTTGGGCCTGCCCAATGCCGGCAAGTCCACATTTATCCGGGCCGTATCTGCGGCCAAGCCCAAGGTAGCCGACTATCCTTTCACGACTCTTGTGCCCAATCTTGGCGTGGTGGACGTGGATCGGTACCGCTCTTTTGTCATGGCCGATATTCCAGGCCTGATTGAGGGCGCCTCTGAAGGCGCAGGTCTCGGTATTCGCTTTCTCAAGCATCTGGCCCGTACCCGTTTCTTGCTGCATCTCGTGGATGTCGCGCCTTATGACGGTTCTGATCCGGTCGAGAATGTGCAGGCCATTGCCTCGGAGCTGGAAAAGTATTCGCCCACACTGGCGTCGTTGCCACGCTGGCTGGTACTGAACAAGATCGATCTGGTGCCTGCGGACTTATTGGACGAGCTCTGCAACGACATTATCACGCGTCTGGAGTGGACGGGGCCTATTTTCCGCACCTCCGGCCTGACCGGTGAAAACGCTAAGTCCGTTTGCTACAAGCTGATGGATGCCATCGAAGAGCAGCGCGAGCTTGAGGCAGAAAATCCTGAGTTGGCTGAGAAAGAGGCGCAGAAGCGTCGTCGTCTCGAAGAGGAAGGCCGTCATAAGATATTGGAGCTGGCTGAGAAGCGCAAAGCGGCACGCCGCGCCGCGCTGGAAGCAGGTCAGACGCCGGATGAAGATGACGAAGACTGGGACGAAGACGAATACGACGTTCAGTTTGAGTATCGGCCTTAAGCACTAAAGTGCACGGCGAATAGCTTTTCTCGCGTTTATATTCTCGCCTACACTGCGAGCCTTCATTCATGACAGCTGTGATGTGACGCCCCCATGAGCAACCAACGCCATCGCCTGGCCCGCGGTCAACGCTGGGTCGTGAAAATCGGTTCGGCCTTGTTGACCGCCGACGGCCAAGGGCTGGATCAGGAGGCCATGAAAGGCTGGGTTCAACAGATGGTTGAGCTGCAGCGTGCGGGTGTCGATCTGGTGCTGGTGTCATCCGGTGCGGTGGCGGAAGGCATGGTACGCATGGGGCTTAAGTCCCGCCCAGATTCCGTTCATGAGTTGCAGGCGTGTGCGGCCATCGGCCAGATGGGGCTAGTGCAAGCCTATGAATGGTATTTCCGTGAGCATGGTGTGAAGACCGCGCAGGTGCTTCTGACGCATGACGATTTGTCGGATCGCCAGCGTTATCTTAATGCCAGTAGCACCTTGCGGACGTTGATCGAGTGGAAGGTTGTGCCCGTCATCAACGAGAACGATACGGTGGCCACGGATGAAATCCGTTTTGGCGACAACGATACCTTAGGGGCGCTGGTTGCCAATCTGGTGGATGCCGATGCGCTCATTATTCTGACCGATCAGGAAGGCATGTTTGATCGTGACCCGCGTCATGACCCTAATGCCGTGCTGCTGCCGGAAGTACAGGCGATGGACGAGCGTTTGCTGGCCATGGCGGGGGGCGGTGGTGCGCTGGGGCGTGGCGGCATGCTAACCAAGGTGCGTGCCGCGCGACTGGCATCGCGCTCTGGCTGTGCCACGGTGATTGCCAGTGGCCGTGGTGACAACATCCTTGTGCGCCTGCGTGCGGGTGAAGTGCTGGGTACCCTACTCCTGCCTGAGCAGGACCGTTTGGTAGCGCGTAAGCAGTGGCTGGCGGCGCATTTGCAGCATGCTGGCAGGGTTGTGCTCGATGCCGGTGCTGTTCGCGCTCTACGTGAAGGTGGCAAGAGCCTGTTGCCGGTGGGCGTGAAGAAGGTCGAGGGCAATTTCACCCGTGGTGAGGTTGTCGCTTGTGTGGATGAGCATGGCGCACAGGTTGCAGTGGGTATCATCAACTACAGTGCCGCCGAAGCAGAGCGCATTGCTGGCTTAAGCTCGCAGAAAATCGAAAAGCTGCTGGGCTATGTTGATACTGACGAGTTGATGCACCGCGATAATTTGGTAGTGCTCTGAAGTTTGATGGTGCTCTGAAATTAGGTGGCGCTCTGATACATCATTAAGGCTTCTTTCAGGTTTCTTTTGCGTCGGGGTGTGCATGCAACGGTCTATCACTCCGGCGGTTCTGACAGCGCTTATCTCACTCTATCTCATCTGGGGCTCTACCTATTTCGCCATGCGTTTAGTGGTGGAGGGCATGCCACCTCTGTTATCGGCAGGTATTCGCTACACCATTGCCGGCTCTCTCATGTTTGTGTTCCTCAAGATACGCGGTGCTGCATGGCCTTCTGCCGTGCAATGGCGCGATGCGGGCATCATTGGGGCATTGCTCTTACTGGGCGGCAACGGTGCCGTTGCATTGGCGCTCGATCAGGGCGTGAGCTCAGGTATGTCTGCACTGGTGGTGGCGATTGCGCCGCTCTTTGCACTAATTTTTGCCTCGCTCTGGGGTCAGGCTGTCCAAGGCCGGGACTGGGTCGGTATTGCGCTCGGATTTTGCGGGGTGCTGCTGCTTAACACTGGCAGTGAGTTAGCGGCCAGCCCGATAGGGGCGGTGCTGCTGATAGCCGCCGCATTGGTCTGGGCATTCGGTTCAATGTGGGGCAAGCGTCTGCAGCAGCCTCCGGCCTTTATGGCAAGTGCAGTGCAGATGCTGGTAGGTGGGGTGGTGCTGGTACTCGCGGGTGGCTTGCATGGTGAGACCATGACAACGATGCCATCGGCACAATCACTTTGGGCGCTGGCCTATCTGATTTTCTTTGGATCAATTCTCGGTTTTTCATCCTATGTCTATCTGCTAGCCACGGTGCGCCCAGCACTGGCGACTAGCTATGCGTATGTAAACCCTGTGGTTGCGGTAGCGATAGGGGTGTGGCTGGGAGGAGAGCAGGTTGAGACACTGGAGTTGGTGGGGATGACCATCATTCTGGCGGGGGTGGTGCTGGTGTGTTGGCCTTCGGGCAGGCAGCAGAGCGATAGCTAATGAGCTGCAGGCACTAAATCACTTCATGAGCTTATGCATATATTCATGCATAAAAAAACCGGCCATTGGCCGGTTTTTTTAAGAACGCAATAAATCAGGCAAGCGCCTTGATCTGTGCATTCAGGCGGCTCTTATGACGAGCAGCCTTGTTCTTGTGGATGATGCCCTTATCGGCCATACGGTCGATGACTGGAACAGCAGCCGTGTAAGCGGTCTGAGCAATGGTCTTGTCGCCAGCGGCAATAGCGTTCACCACTTTCTTGATGTAAGTGCGAACCATGGAGCGCAGGCTGGCGTTGTGTACGCGTGCCTTGTCGTTCTGGCGAGCACGCTTTTTGGCTTGTGCAGAGTTGGCCACGTTGGCTCTCCTGAATAAAAAGGCTGTCGAAACAGTCGAAAATCGAGTTCCGGGAAAACCCCGAAATAAGGCGCGCAATTTTGCCGATGGAGAGCCGGAAAGTCAACCGGCGAGATGTGTAGCCTGCGGGGCAGCTTGCGGGAGGCCGACGGCGATCTCGGCGACCGTCAAGTGACGCCATTCGCCGGGCGCCAGTGCCGGGTCCAGTTCGATGCCAGCAACCGCCTCACGGTGCAGGCTTTCCACATGGTTGCCAATAGCGGCAAACATACGCTTGACCTGATGGTAGCGACCCTCCTGCAGCCAGACCAGCGCCTCACAATCGCCAATGCACTGCAGTCTGGAGGGCAGGGTAGGGGCATCCTCCTCCCCACGCAGAAGAATTCCGCTAGCAAAGCGGCTGGCAGCATCCTCGGGGATCGGGCGGGCAGTGATAACCCGGTAGCGTTTCTCATGACGACCCGGCGACTTAATTCGATGCGCCCACTGGCCATCATCGGTAATCAGTACCAGGCCGGTGGTGTCGATATCCAGTCGGCCGGCGATATGAAGATCGCGGAGGTCTTCAGTCTGCAGCAGGTCCATCACGGTTTGGTGGTGACCATCTTCGGTGGCGGAGATCACGCCTACCGGCTTGTTCAGCATGATGTAGCGCTGCCCGCGTAAGGTAAGAGGAGTGCCGTCCAGTGTTACTTGGTCGTTTTCCGTCAAGATCAGCCCGGCATTACGCACGGGCTCGCCATTTACCTGCAGGCGTTTATCCCGTAACAGAAAGCGAACTTCGCTGCGGGAATGGGGAGTGCTGTGAGTTACAAATTTGTCTAGGCGCATGATGGGTATTGTACTGTCTGTAGGCTTCCAAGGGTGAGTTGGCCCTGTAAATGATGCGAGGGCTGTTTCACCCGGCCCGAGGCTCCGCTACCATCGCGGCTTTAATGCGCCTCCACCGGAATGACCATGTCCACGTCTGTTCCTTCTGCTAAGTCCCCACCGCCCAAGAAAGCTCATGGCTTGTGGAAGTCCACGCTGGTCGTAAGCGCCATGACCATGATCTCGCGAATTGCGGGACTGGTCAGAGACATGGTTTTTCTTAATGCCTTTGGGGCAGATAGGCTGATGGACGCCTTTCTGGTGGCGTTCAAGATCCCTAATTTTATGCGTCGCCTGTTTGCGGAGGGGGCTTTCGCTCAAGCCTTTGTGCCGGTGCTGTCGGAGTACAAGACCACCAAAGGGAATGAGGCGGTCAAAGCACTGGTCGATCGGGTGGCGGGGTCTTTAACCGTTATTCTGGGGGGCATCACTGTCTTTGCAGTGGTGGCGTCGCCGGCGATTATTTTTGTGTTTGCGCCAGGTTTTCGCACCGATGCCTTCAAGTTTGATCTTGCGGCCGACATGCTGCGGATCACCTTTCCCTATCTGCTGCTGATTTCCCTGACGGCATTTGCTGGCGGCATTCTCAATACCTATGGCCGGTTTGCGGCATCGTCCTTTACGCCAGTGCTGCTCAATATCACCTTGATAGCCTGTGCCTTGTTTTTGGCGCCGCTACTGGATCAGCCAATCATGGCACTGGCCTGGGGTGTGCTCTTTGCTGGGGTGTTGCAACTGGCCTTCCAGTTGCCGGCACTCATGCAGCTGCATCTGCTGCCGCGGCCCAAAGTGGACTTCAAGGACCCCGGCGTAAAGCAGGTGCTGACGCTGATGCTGCCGGCCCTGTTCGGCGTGTCGGTTAGCCAGATTAACTTGTTGCTGGATACCATTCTTGCCTCTTTTCTCGTCGAGGGCTCGGTCTCATGGCTGTATACCGCTGAACGCCTGACGGAGCTGCCACTGGGATTGATCGGAATTGCAGTCGCCACGGTCATCCTGCCGTCGCTGTCGGCCAAGCATGCGGCCAAGGCGCATGATGAATTTGAGGCCATGCTGGATTGGGCCTTACGGGTGATTGTGCTGGTAGGGCTGCCGGCGTCACTGGCCATGGGAATATTGGCGGAGCCGTTAATCGCCGCCCTGTTTCATCACGGCAAGTTTGATGTAGACGATGTGGCCAAGTCGGCAGCGGCGCTGCAGGCACTTTCTGGCGGTATTTTGGCCTTTATGCTGATCAAGGTGTTTGCGCCTGGCTACTTTTCGCGTCAGGACACTCGAACGCCGGTAAAAATCGGGATTATCGCCATGGTCGCTAATATGGTTTTTAACCTGATTTTGGTCTGGGATCTCAAGCATGTGGGGTTGTCGCTGGCCAGTACCTTGTCGGCGTTTTTGAATGCCGGCCTGCTCTATTGGGGTCTGCACAAGCGCGGGGTATTCCGCCTCAAGGCGCACTGGTGGAAGCTGGGTGCGCGCTATCTGGTGGCCAATAGCGTTATGGTCGGGGTGCTACTGATGGTGACGCCTGCGACGAGCTGGTGGCTGACACAGGGTAGTTTGCACAAGGCCGGAGCTATCCTTGCGGTCTGTGCGGCCGGCGCGGGG
>ERZ724524.689-NODE-689-length-22289-cov-4.631960_pt1 | contig 22289 bp, 18 predicted proteins | sample MGYA00376057_ERZ724524 | MGnify/ENA primary metagenome ERZ724524 (study PRJEB28724, sample SAMN07190888) | wastewater metagenome | isolation source: influent of sewage treatment plant in Hong Hong | place: USA: Christiansburg, Virginia | collected 2016-03-01 ...
TCAAGGACAAAATAGACATGTCGAGAAGAAAGTGCTTGATTTATTGGGTTATTAGAATCGTGAAGATATAATGCTTGTAAGTATTGCTCTAAAATAATTAAAAAATCAGCCCGTTAAGCCATCTCCTGCATAAACTGTCTTCCCCATTCACACATAGCATCTAATATGGGGGCTAAAGTTTGTCCTAAATCACTCATACTATACTCAGTCCTTGGAGGTACTACAGGATATACTTTTCGAACAATCAAATTATCACTTTCGAGTTCTCTAAGCTGTTGAGCAAGCATTTTAAATGTGCGTTCTTGTTTTTTGTATATTTAATCCATTATTATCTATTTGACTAGTCAAAGCTATAATTTAAAGGAGAATTACTTACTATGAATTTTGTAGATATTGCAAAACAACGCTTTTCAGTGCGCTCATATATCAATAAAGAAATTCCTCAAGAGAAGCTTGATTTGATATTGGAAGCTGCCCATGTCGCACCAACAGCTGCGAATCAACAGCCTGTCAAATTACTAGTTGTTAAGAGTGCTAGATCCAAAGAAAAGCTTTCCAAAGCTGCTAACATATACAATGCACCTATCGCCATAATTGTATGTTCAGATTCAACTCAGGCTTGGACTCGCCCATTTGACGGAAAGAAAACCACAGATATTGATGCTTCCATTATTACTGACCATATGATGCTGGCTGCTACTGAGCAAGGCTTAGGTTCAGTTTGGATTTGTTATTTTAAGCCAGATGTGGTTAAGAAGGAATTCGATTTTCCAGAGAATCTTGAGCCTATAAACATCTTGGCAATTGGATATACTGATGAAACTACAAGCGTAAATAGACATGACTTTCAACGTACTCCAATAGATGAACTCGTTTCATACTTATAATTATGATTGAATAGAGCAGGAGGCGGTGACTAACCGCCTCTTTCAAATCTAAATGTGTACCGCAAAGGTACAAATGGACTCATCGAAAACTAAAGCAAATACTCATACAAGTAGAAATCGATATCTCCTGTATTGCTGGCGTACCAATTCTGTACACCGCACCTCTCAAATCCAAGTCCTTCATATAATTGTTGAGCAGGTGTATTGCAACAAAGAACATCCAAACGAACAGCTTTCATTTGACACTCTCTCGCCATCTGGATAACTTCTTTTACAACTGCTTTTGCCAATCCCTTACCCTGTTTCTTAGGATTTACACATAGTAAGTGAATTACGGCAACCTCATCATCGTTGGCATCTGCTTTCCATTGTACTGGATGATAATCCTCACCCTGATAGAAAGTGACTGCTACCGCAGCGCTAATATCACCATTCTCTTCTGCAAAGTACATGCTTCCTTCAGAAATATAGGCTTCTATCATTTCGTCTGTAGGATGAAGTCCGTATATCCAACGGCCATACCTATCCATGCTTTCAGTGTTCTCCGCAACAAAGCGGTAGAATTCTTTGATTCTAGCACTATCTTCTACTTTTGCTTTGCATCGCCTAGTACATGGGCATTCCTTTTCTGTTTCCTTCCCCACACTGCTACCTCGTTAATTTGGCTGTATCCTCAATATATAGTTCAAGATAGCCACAACTTGGACAAACCGCAGCACATACCTTACCAAGATTCTCTTTGAAAATTCCCGGCTCCGTTATCTTTAAACCATAAGCAGCGCCTTCAACCTTAACATCTAGCTTCTCCTGCATTTCCACATCACATCTGATACATTTACGCATAAAATCTACCTCCCAAACAAAAATCTGTTTCAACTTTTCGAAACGCAATCCCTGCTTAACCGTCATTTCAACGCCATAAGAATCATCTTTTCGAAAGACTCCTCAAACCTCCGATCATCCTCATTCGTTCTCTTCTTTGGCCCTTTAATGTGTTTCTTGTGAGAAAACCTCATAGCCTTCTTACTCAGATGTCGTTCCAACAGCATCTGATCAATAATGTCATTTGTGTACCACTTTCCAGATTGATGAATCGCATAGGCACCTTTAGCAAGAGCCATAGTAGCTACACCATAATCCTGAGATACAACAACATCTCCTCTATGGCAGAGATTAATCAGCTTAAAATCAACTGCATCCGCACCAGCTCCTACGACTATTACTTCGCTGTAATCAGAAGTAATATCATGATTTGTATCACATAGAAGTGTAACTGAAATATTATGTTGCTTGGCTATTTTTTCAACGATGTCCACCACTGGGCAGGCATCGGCATCTACAAATATCTGCATACTATCCTCTCAGCCCTCCTCGTTTATTTACAATTAATGCGAAGCTTCAATCTACTTCTTTTTTGGCGTAGGTAACTCATCAAACATTTCATTAAATAATCCGGTCAGATATTCCTTGCTGTCTACATCATCTACCAACAGCATTTCTTTTGCACCTTTATAAGGTAATTCATAAGTCGCTGATGGCATGTACCGAATTGCTGATTCTACGGGTTTAACCAGTAGTCTGTCATCATAAATACCGCCGACAATCTTACCGCGATAGTAGAGAATATATTCTCCCATCATGGCACGAAAAGTAACATCCTCTAATTCCGATAATTGCCCCATAATAAAATCCAAGTACTTTTTACTTGATGCCATACATGTCCTCCTTTACTACTACTTAAGTTTTTCCTTAAGACAAATCAGTTAACGGATACATATCATTTATCACCTCTGCTTGTAGTGTTTCTTACCCGAATATTACATCCAGTAGCATCATTCCAGCAAAGCCAATCATAAATGTTAGTGTTGCCATGTTTGAATGCTTTCCTTCTGACATCTCAGGAATCAGTTCTTCAACCACAACATAGATCATTGCGCCTGCCGCAAAGCTCAGAAGAAATGGCATATAAGACGTGAGCTGAGATGCAAACAGAATTGTTAAGAAGCCTGCAACCGGCTCAACAATACCTGTAAGAACTCCCTGCACGCATGCTTTAGTCTTGCTCATGCCATTTGCATGCAACGGCATGGAAATAATTGCTCCTTCTGGAAAGTTTTGAATTCCAATTCCTACTGCAAGAGATACGGCTGCAGAAAGAGAAATCAATTCGTTTCCCTGCATCCATCCAGCGTATAACAGACCGACTGCCATACCTTCCGGAATATTATGAATCACAACCGCTAAGACTAGCATGGTTGTCTTCTTCAAAGTGCTCTTTGCTCCTTCTACAGTGTTATCCAGATGCATATGCGGGATCAAGCTGTCGATTAGAAGCAGAAACAGCATACCCAAACAAAAGCCCACGATTGCCTGCACAACACCGGTTTTACCTGAAATAGCGGTTGCCTGATTAACTGCCGGAATCAGTAAACTCCAAAAAGATGCCGATACCATGACACCTGCTGCAAATCCTGTCAGAATTTTCTGCATCTTTCTGTCAATCTCTTTTCTCATGAAAAGGACCATTGTTGCCCCAAGAGAAGTACCTACAAACGGAATCAACAGTCCTATAATTACGTTGCTGTTAATCATTCTTATCCTCCTTGGTGTTTTTTACCTATGCTCATCAAACTGGAATTTATGCTTGCATAATCACTGATCTGTACGCCTTCTCTATCTTGATTATTCCAAATGATTATTTGCTTCTGAACACTATATACATCCTTTTGCGACTTTCTTAAATCTATCAAGTAATCCCATTTTAAATCCTCAATCAAATTCCGACTACTATTTCTCAACCAGAAATGATAAGCGCAATACCTGCAATCAGGATAGGTATTCCAATAATAAACTCCACCATTCCCACTCGCTTAGCGTATTTCTCACTCTTGCGCCCTGCTTTAAAAGCCGCCTCAAAGCCATTGATTAGATTGTATTTCTTCTTGAAATAAATAAAGTAACCAAATAGCGTGAACGCCAACCCCAACAAAACTATCACTACTTTTAAATACGTCATAAAATACCTCCCTTATGCTTTTGTCATCCACACCACCGTCTCCATGTGCTCCGTCCACGGAAACATGTCTACAGGCTGAGCGACTTGCGGCATGAACCCGGCTTTCTTAAATAAGTTCAGGTCTCGCGCCAATGTCTCAACGCTACACGATATATAAACAATCTTCTCCGGCGCCACCGATTTGCATGCATTGACGAACTCAGGCGTAGTTCCGGCACGCGGCGGGTCCAGAAAAACCACATCGAATCGCTCGCCCTTCAAAGACGCCGCGAGCATCAACTCGCTTGCATCGCCTTTTCGAAAAGAAGCATTGCCTACTCCATTGTATTTCGCATTGGACGTTGCATCTACAACTGCCTTGCCGTTCAGCTCAATTCCAACTAGCGACTTTGCCTTATCCGACGCAATCAGGCCAATGGTTCCGATTCCGCAGTACGCATCCAGAATTCGCTCATTTCCACTAAGCGAAGCGAACTCGACCGCCTTACCGTACAAAACTTCAGTCTGAGCGTGATTTATTTGGCAAAACGACTCGGGCGAGAGCTTGAAGCTTTTGCCACAAATGCGCTCAATTATGTATCCCTTGCCATAGGCGGAGATGCTTTTGAGCCCGAGAATCATGGAATCCCTTTTGTTGTTGAGGTTGAAAACTACTGTAGTAATCTCTTTGTGCCTAGAAATAAGCTCTTTAACGAAAGCCTTCTTGCCAGGAAAATCGACTTGAGCGACGACTATAACTACCATCACCTCGCCCGTCCCCTCGCCAACGCGAACGAGAACTCGGCGCAGAATTCCATCTCCTTTTCGCTCATCGAAAATAGGCGTTTTGAAGGACACCGCCAGCTTCTTAATCGTCAGAATAATCGCGCTTGCCAGACGATTCTCAATCAAGCATTCGCTATTCTCAATTATCTTGTGAGAGCCCGGCGCATAGGTCCCGCAAACCACCTTGCTGTTAATCTTGCCAAAGGCTGCGTGCACTTTGTTTCTGTAGTAGTAGGGATCTTGCGCACCAAGAATTCGCTCCACTTTGCACATCTCTGATAGGTGCTTCTCAACGATTTTTTGCTTATCGTCAAGTGTCGCCTCGTAGTTCTTATCTTGATTGCATCCACCGCAGGCCTTTGATACAGGACAAGTTTTCATTCTTTTCGCCTTCTACTTTATTTATACTTACTTAGTGCTTTTAATTGCATTTGCTACAGTATTCTTAAGAAGTACCGAAGTAGTTACAGAGCCTACCCCTCTAGGAACTGGTGTTATCCTGTCGACAATCTCTGAGATGCCCGCAAAGTCAACGTCGCCGCAAAGCTTTCCAGCCTCATCAACATTCATTCCAACATCAATTACTATGCTCGAAGGCTTAACATACTCGGCACTTACCATCTTGGCTACCCCCGCAGCCGCCACAATGATATCTGCATTTTTGCACTCGCCAATAAGGTCTTCCGTCTTCGTATGGCAAACAGTAACCGTCGCATTCTCCTTAATGAGCATCATCGCAACAGGCTTACCAATAACAAGACTTCTACCAATGACCGTAACCTTCTTGCCCTTAAGCTCTATATCATAGTGATGTAGTAGCTCGATAACAGCCTGAGCCGTGCAAGGCGCAAATCCCTCTTTGCTTCCCGCGAAAAGCCTCGCCATATTCTCAAGCCCCATGCAATCGACATCCTTGTCGCCTTCAATCAGCTTCTGAATTCTTGCTTCAGAAAGTTGCTTAGGAAGTGGTCGAAAAAGCAATATCCCGTCAACCGAACTATCGTTATTAAGCTCAACTATCGTCTTTTCTAATTCGTCTTGATCAACATCAGCCGACAGTTCCACAACCCTCGTGTCACAATTGTTATCGGCAAATCTTTTTCGCGCGCCACGCTCATAAGAAATATCATCTTCTCTATTTCCGACTCTCACGATTGCAAGAGTTGGAATCTTGTTTTTACCCTTAAGTTCTTCTATGCTATCCTTCAAATTCGCGCAAATAGCGTCAGCTACCGGCTTTCCTAGTAATTCAACCATTTAAACTCTCCTTATTTAAGTCCAGCCAACACTAAATCGTATGCTATCTCGCATGTCTTGCACACATCATGGACCTTCTCCTCAGTTCTGTGATTTAAGTTCTCCGCGTATTCTTTATCCTTCATTAGCTTCGTGTTGATATACACATTCATTGCTGCACTCTTAGCCGCAGCCATGCACGCGCACGCTGAAACTCCAACATCACTAATAGCAAGTCTTGAACCCTCGACAGAAAGCAAAACAATCAGCTTTGCAACCTCTATCATCTTATCTATTATCTTGCCTGGTGCGTCGGCAGCAACTCTCAAGGCTCTCTCAAGAACCTCATCTCTGGTTGGGTCGTCTTTTGGAATTGAATAAGCCTTCGATAATGGTTCAAAAGCCTTGGCATCTTCTTCAATGAGCTCCAAAATCTCGTCATTCAAGATCTTCGTCTTCTTTAACACATCTTGAATATCCTCTTCATAATCAATGTACTTCTTCTTACCCGTAGTAAGATTTGCAACCATCGAGCAAAGCGCCGATGCAACTCCACCCATTAACGCCGCTGCTCCTCCACCACCCGGAACTGGAGCGACTGAACTTAAATTCTCAATAAACAAATCAATACTATCCTGTCTCATGCGCACCTCTTGCTCTTACGATTTAATTACCTTCTATATTACACTTTGACTCACTTTTTATGAACATAAAAATAGCTTAGAGTTCAAAAAACCAGACTCTAAGCTATTTGTTTTACTGAATAAATCTCCTAATCGTTAGTATCGACATCATGTCAACGCTTCCATAACAAACATTGTCTCTTGAATTAGAAGCATGAATTACTTGTCCTCCACCAACATAGATTCCTACGTGGCCACAATATCCTCCACCCGTATCCCAGCAAACAACATCTCCAGGCATGATATCACTTCTGCTTACTGACACGCCGCAGGTAGTGATCGATTGAGCTAAGTGAGGAACGCTGATTCCGATTTGCCTATATGCATATACAACCAAACCAGAGCAATCTACACCGCTACTTGACTCTCCTGCCCAAACGTAATCAACGCCAAGCATCGACACGCAGATATTTACAATGCTCTCTCCGTTAACACCAGTAATTACTGGCAAGGTCGCAGTGTTACCTGTTGAGCCGGAATAACTTCCGCCGGAGCTTCCACCAGATCTACCTCCACTACTCGAACGAGGTGGGTTAGTTGGCGTTGGTGTTGGAGGTGCATTAGTAGTCGTATACGAGATATAAACATACCCGGTAAGTCCTGCCTCCGTAGTAACCTCATACCATTTAGCAGAAACAGACGTACAATGAAGTCTGCTGTCTCTTGGAAGAGTTGCTAGAACCTCGCTATCCGTTGAAGGTTCTGCTCTTAAAGTCAATGAATCAGCATCTACCCACACGGTACGATCAATTGCTTGCCAAACCATTTCATCACTTAGTGAATTCGAAAGAACATATCCTTCAACTCCGTCTTCAGTAACAACCTTCGACCAAGTATCACCAATACCAATTCTTGTAACAGCCTGTCCTACAAATAGTGTGCCGACAGTGTTCGAGCTCATGTCAGGAAACTCTTTAAGAATAGAGTCCTGCGCATCAACATACTCCGTCGTATTATCAGGCGTGAAAACCGTCACATCCAAAAGCTCGATAGGTAAATTAGCCTCATCATATTGCTGATAAATCGTATAAGTTGGTATATCACTGTAACTAGTATTTTCTACAGGAGTATATCCCTCCACATAAGATGTGTTAGCTATTCCACCATTACTTACATCAATCATTCCATCAGGAACAACATAATCCCCGTTTGGGTCTGCCTGATCACCTTGGTCACCTTGGTCACCCTGGTCTCCCTGATCAACCTGCTCGCCATCGCCGCCTTCTGTCTCACCGCCTGTAACAACTTCACCAGATGTATTGACATTCAAAGCCCATTCCTCGACTAGAGCCTGTGTCTGTTCTACAACTCCAGCATCAGGAAAAGTAGCAGCATACGCCCTTCTTACTGCAAGTGAAGGTCGAGTCATCTCTCTTAGTCCTATTGGAAAACATATTACAGGTACTGTAACCATTATGCATACCAATATGCCCACGATGTATTTGTATGAGTTCTTGCGATTAAACATCAATATCGCCTCTCCTATAAACCAAAAATAGTATTTGCCTTCGCGAAAATAACCAACATATATATTGTACTACGCTTCGTCAACCTTTCACGTGAATAATTAGGCAAAGAAAATGCTGCAGTGTGTCACCACTACTGCAGCATTAATTATATAACTTTGATTCTAACGAAATGTTACAAAAACAAATCAGTTAGCAGACAATTCCTCAGCCTCTGTTCTCTTCAAATCGTCAAGATACTCGTTCTTGAACTGAGCAACGCTATTTGCATCAGAGCTGTAATCGTCACCAGTGATAATCTTGCAATTCTCCTTAACAACTGGAACAGCAGTAATATCTCGATACTTTCTAACGCCAGTACCAGCTGGGATTATGCTACCGATGATAACATTCTCCTTAAGACCGATAAGTGGGTCAACCTTACCCTTAACAGCAGCATCTGTAAGAACACGTGCTGTCTCCTGGAAGGATGCAGCAGACAAGAAGGAGTCAGTTGATAGAGACGCCTTAGTAATACCAAGTAATTGTCTCTTTCCTGAAGCTAACTTAGCTCCCTCAACGCCCTCAAGCTTAGCATTCTCTGCAATGAAGTCGAAAATATCAACTGTTGTACCTGTCATAAATGGTGAATCACCTGGATCATCAATACGCATTCTTCTCATCATCTGACGAGTAATAACTTCGATATGCTTATCATTGATGGTAACACCACCGCTCTTATAAACCTTAACAACTTCGCTAACAATATACTTCTGAACTCCACGAACACCCTTAATCTTCATGATCTCGGATGGGTTAACCGTACCGTCTGTAAGCATATCAGCCGCCTCAACTACATCTCCGTCTGAAACCTTGATTGTAGCTGCGAAAGGTACCTGATAACGACACTCAGTAATGAGCTCATCCTTATCGTCACGAACAGTACTCTCAGGAGAAGCAGTAACGAGAATCTCTCTCTTACCCTTAGCGCCTTCGATTATCTGGACTGTACCATCAATTTCAGAGATGATTGCCTCTCCCTTTGGCTTACGAGCTTCGAAAAGCTCCTCGACACGTGGAAGACCCTGAGTAATATCATCACCTGATGCGATACCACCAGTATGGAACGTTCTCATTGTAAGCTGTGTTCCAGGCTCACCGATTGACTGAGCAGCCATGATACCAACTGCCTCGCCACCTGTAGTAGGAAGACCAGTTGCAAGGTTGATACCGTAGCACTTAGAACATACTCCATGTCTAGCATTACAATCGAATACTGATCTAATCTTAACCTTCTTATTACCAGACTCTTCAATCTTCTTAGCAACTGAACCAAGAATAAGTTCGTTGGCCTTGACAAGTACTTCACCAGTTGTAGGATTCGTAATATCCTCAGCTGCATAACGTCCGCTAAGACGCTCAGCCAATGTCTTAATTACATCCTTCTTTTCATTAGCAACAACTGCGATTTCCTTAACCCAAGTATAATCTGTTGATCCACAATCCTCTTCGCTGATGATTACTTCCTGTGCTACATCAACAAGACGACGTGTCAAATATCCAGAGTCAGCTGTCTTGATAGCAGTATCTGACAATGCTTTTCGAGCACCATGGGAAGAAATAAAGAACTCAAGAACGTTCATTCCCTCACGTAGGTTAGACTTGATAGGAATCTCGATTGTTCTACCAGAAGTATCTGCCATGTTACCACGCATACCAGCAAGCTGCTTAATCTGGTTAATCTGTCCACGGGCACCAGAATCAGACATCATCTTGATTGGATTGTAAGGTCCAAGGTTTTTCTTAAGCTCTTCAGTAATATCGTCAGTTGTCTGAGTCCAAATCTTAATTACCGACTTATAACGTCCAGACTCGTTCATCAAACCTCTCTGGTACATCCTGTTAACGAACTCAACCTTCTCCTCAGCCTCGTGAATCATCTTCTCCTTAACATCAGGAACAATCATGTCCTCGATACCAATTGAGATACCACCACGAGTTGAGTACTTATAACCAAGTGTCTTAACATCATCCAATAGGTTAGCTGTAAGAGCTGCGCCATGAACTGCAATAGATCTTGCAATTACATCCTCAAGCTTCTTCTTACCCATTACGAAATCACACTCAAGCTTAAGTCTGTTCTCAGGGATAGAACGATCAACGTATCCAAGATCCTGAGGGATGATTTCATTGAAGATAAATCGACCGAATGAAGAGTAAATGATACCTGTTACTGTCTCTCCATCGAATTCTCTTGAAACACGAATACCTACTTTAGCCTGAAGAGTAATCTTGTGCTCATCATAAGCCATGTAAGCCTCATCGATAGATGAGAATACCATTCCCTCGCCAGTGTCGCCATCACGGGACATTGTTAGGTAATAGCAACCAAGAATCATATCCTGTGTAGGAACAGTAACTGGCTTACCATCCTGAGGCTTCAAGAGGTTATTACTCGAAAGCATTAGGAATCTGCACTCAGCCTGAGCCTCTGCAGAAAGAGGTACATGGACAGCCATTTGGTCACCGTCGAAGTCAGCGTTAAAAGCTGTACATACGAGTGGGTGAAGCTTAATTGCACGACCTTCAACTAGGATAGGCTCAAACGCCTGAATACCTAGTCTGTGAAGTGTAGGTGCACGGTTAAGCATTACTGGATGATCCTTAATAATATCCTCGAGGATAGCCCAAACGTCAGCATTAGGACGATCAATCAAACGACGACCTGTCTTAATATTCTGTGTCTTGCCATCTTCAACCAATCTCTTAATAACGAATGGCTTGAATAGCTCAAGAGCCATTTCCTTAGGAAGTCCGCACTGATGCATACGTAGCTCTGGTCCAACAACGATAACTGAACGTCCAGAATAGTCAACACGCTTACCAAGTAAGTTCTGACGGAAACGTCCTTGCTTACCCTTAAGCATATCAGTAAGTGACTTAAGAGTTCTGTTATTTGTAGCAGAAGTAGATCCTGTTACAGCACGACCACGTCTACCGTTATCGATAAGCGAGTCAACTGCCTCTTGTAGCATTCTCTTCTCGTTTCTAACGATAATGCTTGGAGCACCAAGATCAAGAAGCTTCTTAAGACGATTGTTTCTGTTAATAACTCTTCTATACAAATCGTTCAAGTCAGATGTCGCATATCTGCCACCATCTAGCGGAACCATTGGACGAAGTTCAGGAGGTAGTACAGGAAGAACATCAAGGATCATCCACTCTGGCTTATTTCCAGAAGTCTTGAATGCCTCAACAACTTCAAGTCTCTTAATGATTCTAGCCTTCTTTTGTCCTGAAGACTCAATACGAGCAACGTTAAGCTCCTCTGCAAGTCCATTAATATCAACTTGCTTCAAAAGAACCTTAACCGCCTCAGCACCCATTCGTGCATCAAAAGAACTCTTGCCATAGTTTGCTACATAATCTCTATACTCTGACTCCTCAAGAGTTTGTCCCTTGATTAATGGAGTCTTTCCAGGATCAAGAACAATATAAGTAGCAAAATATAGAACTCTCTCCAAAGTCTTTGGTGGAATGTCCAACAAAAGACTCATTCTGCTAGGGATTCCACGGAAGAACCAAATATGAGATACAGGAGCAGCAAGCTCAATGTGACCCATTCTCTCACGACGAACTGTGTTCTTTGTTATTTCTACTCCACAACGATCGCAGACCATGCCCTTATAACGAATCTTCTTATACTTACCGCAATGGCACTCCCATGACTTCATAGGTCCAAAGATTCTTTCGCAGAACAAACCGTCTGTCTCAGGCTTCTGAGTACGGTAGTTTATTGTCTCCGGCTTCTTAACCTCACCGTGAGACCAACCCTTAATGACCTCAGGAGAAGCAAGCTTAATGCCTATAGCCGAAAAATGATTTGATTCATACATATATTGAAGTCTCCTTCCAATACGCTTTTATCAAGTGAACAACTAGCTCAACAAAAGCATTAATTCATTTAAGTTACCAACGAATCTTACAGATCGATATCAGAGTCAGAATCATCGCCGAACTCATCAGAACTATCGTTCTCGGCAATATTTCCATCTTCGTTTACTTCAACAAATCCTGTTGAAAGCACGTCCTCAGCATCTTCTTGGAAAGCGTCAAGGGACTTTCTTGTCTCCTCGTCAATCTCCCTGATGCTATCGTCTTCCTCTGACTCAAGGTTAAGGTCGCATTCTTCATTCTGTGCAGAATAAAGCTTTACATCCAAACCAAGTGACATCAACTCTTTTGTAAGAACGTTAAATGACTCAGGTATACCTGATGCAGGAACATTATTACCTCTAATGATTGCATCGTAGGTCTTTGATCTACCTTCAATATCATCTGACTTAACTGTAAGAATTTCTTGCAAAGTCTGAGCAGCACCATAAGCCTCAAGTGCCCAAACCTCCATCTCTCCGAATCTCTGACCACCAAACTGAGCTTTACCACCCAATGGCTGCTGAGTAACGATAGAGTATGGTCCAATTGAACGAGCATGCATCTTATCATCAACAAGGTGATGCAACTTCAAGTAGTACATGACACCAACGGTAATTCTATTTTCGAAAGGCTCTCCAGTTCTACCATCGATAAGGATCGTCTTACCATCGCTATCGATACCAGCTAGCTGGAATGCCTCAGCAATATCATTCTCGTTCGCACCATCGAAAACAGGAGTAGCAACCTTCCAGTTAAGAGCTCTAGCTGCACGTCCCAAGTGAACCTCAAGAAGCTGTCCAATGTTCATACGAGAAGGAACGCCTAATGGGTTAAGAACGATATCTAGTGTCTGTCCATCTGGTAGGAAAGGCATATCCTCTTCAGGAAGAATTCTTGAAACAACACCCTTGTTACCATGACGACCAGCCATCTTATCACCAACAGAAAGCTTACGCTTCTGAGCAATATATACACGAACTAGCTTGTTAACCGAGTTCTTAAGGTTGGAGTTGTTCTCCTTTGTGAAAATATCAACATCTACAACAACGCCAGACTCACCATGAGGTACATGTAAGGAAGTATCCTTAACCTCATGAGCTCTCTCACCGAAGATTGCTCTATATAGTCTTTCCTCTGCTGTAAGGTCTGTCTCACCCTTAGGAGAAATCTTTCCAACAAGAATATCGCCTGCTCTTACTTCAGCACCTATTCTGATAATACCGTTCTCATCAAGATTTGATAGAGCGTCATCACCAACGTTTGGTACTTCTCTTGTAATCTCTTCAGGTCCAAGCTTTGTATCACGTGCTTCGCACTCATATTCTTCGATGTGGATTGATGTATAAACATCATCCCTAACGATTCTCTCATTAACTAGGACAGCATCCTCGTAGTTGTAACCTTCCCAAGTCATGAAGCCGATAAGAACATTCTTACCAAGAGCAAGTTCACCCTTATCTGTTGCTGGACCATCTGCAATAACATCTCCAGCCTTAACCTCTTCGCCAATACTAACGATTGGTCTTTGGTTAATACATGTACTTTGGTTAGATCTTAAGTACTTGGATAGCTTATAAGTATCAACTTCTCCAGAAGGTCTTGTGATTCTAATCGAATCAGAAGAAACTGAAGAAACAACACCATCACGCTTAGCAACTGCACATACTCCAGAGTCCTTAGCTGCACGATACTCCATACCTGTTCCAATAATTGGAGACTCAGGCTTAATCAAAGGTACTGCTTGACGTTGCATGTTAGAACCCATCAACGCACGGTTAGCATCATCGTTACCCAAGAAAGGAATAAGGCTTGTTGATACAGAAACTAACTGCTTAGGAGATACGTCCATGTAGTCAACTTCTGAAGGTTCAACCTCCAAGAACTGATCAAGGTTACGGCAAACGATCTTCTTACCAAGGAAACGTCCTTCCTTATCAAGAGGCTCATTAGCCTGAGCAATGTTGTACAAATCCTCTTCATCAGCAGTCATGTAGTAAACATCAGCAGTAACTACACCCTTCTCCTTGTCATAAAGACGATAAGGAGTCTCAATGAAGCCGTAAATGTTTACACGTGCATAAGTTGCAAGTGAAGTAATAAGTCCAATGTTAGGTCCTTCAGGTGTTTCAATAGGGCACATTCTTCCATAGTGGGAAGAGTGAACATCTCGAACTTCGAAGGAAGCTCTATCTCTAGAAAGACCACCAGGTCCAAGAGCAGAAAGTCTTCTTTTATGCGTTAATTCAGCAAGAGGATTCTGTTGATCACCAAACTGAGACAATTGTGAAGAACCAAAGAACTCTCTAAATGAAGCGCTTAGCGGACGAGTATTAACAAGCGTTCCAGCTGTAACCTTGTCTGCCTCTTCTTCATCAATACCAGCCATTCTCTCACGAACGTTCTTCTCAACTCGTGCCATACCTTGACGCATTTGGTTCTGAAGGAGTTCTCCAACGGAACGAATACGACGATTGCCTAAGTGGTCGATGTTGTCAATTGCGCCAACTCCGTGATGTAAACCAATGAAGTAGGAAACCATAGCGATGATATCATCTACTACGAGATTCTTAGGCATCAAATCAACACGTCTCTCTCTTAGTCTGTATGTCAACTCTGTAGCGTACTCAGTCTTCTTACAATTCTCGCGAACTTCAGCAATAATCTCACGCAAAACACTACATCTTACGCGCTCATTAATCTTAGTATCAGCAAAATTAAAGTCCTTAAGCTCCTTCTCTGTAAAGCTAGCTCTTAAGTACTTCTCACAATCAACACGACCATTACCTACAACTCTATGAGACTGATTGGAAATGCGTACTGTATCACCAGTCTTGATGATAGGATAAATATCTACAGATGTAATTCCAGCCTCTTCAATCTCGATAGCCTTCTCAGCTGAAATAACGGAGTCAGCCTTCAAGATTAACTCACCGTCTTCAGTAACAATATCATTTACAGCCTTATGGCCACATAATCTTGAAGATACTCCAAGCTTCTTATTTATCTTATATATACCTACACGAGCAAGATCATATCTTCTTGCATCAAAGAAAAGCATATTAAGATGTGTCTCAGCAGCTTCAGCGCTAACTGGCTCACCTGGACGAACTTTCTTATAGAATTCGGCCAATGACTCTTCTCTAGTCTTGCAAGAATCCTTCTCCATCGTAAGACGAAGACCTTCTTCTTCACCAAAGACATTGATGATCTCGTCATTGTCCTTCATACCCAAAGTACGGAGGAAAATAGTAAGTGGGAACTTACGAGCTCTATCTACACGAACGCTAATAATACCATTCTCATCTTCTTCAAGCTCTAACCATGCACCACGGTTAGGAATAATCTGAGAAGTATATTCGAGCTTGCCCATTTTACCAAATTCAGTGCCAAAGTACGCTCCAGGGGAACGAACAATCTGGCTAATTATTACTCTCTCAGCACCATTAATAATAAAGGTACCGTGATCTGTCATAATAGGGAATTCGCCAACATATGCTACTTGGTCCTTGACCTCACCAGTAAGTGTGTTGAGTAGACGAAGCTTAATCTTAAGGTTAGCAGCGTAATTGCTGTCTTTCTCTTTACACTCTTCTAGACTACAAATTGGACTGTCTGTATCAAACTCTCTGTCAAGAAAGAATACCTTCCATATTCCCTGGGAATCAGTTATTGGGGAGATCTCCTCAAATACCTGATAAATACCCTCATTCATAAACCACTCGTAGGAATTTCTTTGAATCTCAATGAGATTAGGAACTTCGATTACCTCGTCAATACGAGAATAGGACATACGTTCAGTCTTGCCCTGCTTGATGGAACGAACCATTAACACATCACCTCTCGATTTTTAGCTTCAGAGATTACTCTCTTGGCGGCCTTCGCTCGCGCGGTTCTTTGAAATAACACAAAACCGCAATTTCGTCAAGTCAAAAGGGCATAATAAGCCCCTCGCACATTAAGACGCATTATAGAATTATACGCACATGTGCAAGGGTTGTCAATAAAAAATACCCCTCAAAACTAAAGAATTGAGGGGTACAAGATAATCACTTTATTAGTAGGACAAGTTTTGAAGTGCCCACATATTTATCTGATATTCAGGAGAAGCAGCTGTAAGGTTCGCATCAGACCAAGCAGTTAAACTAGCAGTAATAAGTGTTGACCTTGCAAGTGCAATATATGCAGGAGCACTCTCCTCAAAATAGTATACGGTCAAAGTCGTATTGTCGCTACTTGGGAGATAGTAGACATCCCCAGCAACTCTGTCAGCAGAGAACAACCAATCATTCAATGCGAAATCAGAATCTGTGAACGTGTCAGTATTCGTAGGATAAATCTGATTTGACAAGTATCCACCAGTTAATATCTCACTAGCAACATCGGAATTATCCTTAACTACTGCACAGAATCCAGCAGCATCAGTAACATTAGCAACAAGGCCCTGAGCTTCAGCACGAAGGGCATCCATGCCAGCTTGGATTTCTTCAGCTGTAGCGTCCTCTTCAAGAGCGGCTTCGTTAGTCAAAGTAAGTGTTCTATAAGCTACATTAGGTGTCTCGTCCTGATAACGATCATTCAATAAGTAAACATATACACCAGCTGTTGCCTCAATAACGATAGTGTCACCAGCCTCGCCATCTGAGAACAAGAAATCCAACTCCTCAGAATCCTCTCCATGATACTGAGTAATCTCATCATAAGAGTAGCCAACAATAGATGTAGGATCAGCATCATCAGCAAATGCCTCCAAAGCCGCATCGTCACCTTCAAGTGCGTCCATAACTAATTCTCTGAAGGTCTCTGGGTCTGTAGCATTATCGGCAATATAGTTTGCCTCTTCTAAAACCTCAGCGTAAAGCTCTTCATCAACGTTTGCTCCCGCTTCAGCTTGCGCAAGCTCTAAAGAAGCAGATACGTCAGGAGAATTTACTGTAGCTGGGAAATAATAGTAGTTATAGTCTACAGTATTATATAAAGTAACATTATTAGATATCTCGTTATCGATGTCTTCTTGAGTAGGAACTAACTCAAACTGTCCAAGATAGTTCTGATACTCCTGAGACAGGGAATCTCTTCTTACACAGTTTCTTAGTGAATTAACAGAGAATCCTGTTCCATACATCTGTGAAAGATATCCTTCTACTGAAGTAAATCCATAATCAGAAGCTGTTGTGCGAACACCTTCAACTGCAATATCAGTATATCTATCGATTCCAGACATTTCCAAGAATCCATTCTGCTCAGCAATATCATCTATCATTGCAGTACTCAAGACTGAAGCAGCAGCATTATTGTAAAACATCTCACGATATGTAGCTGTCGAAGAAGCTGAATTTACAGGACTATCCAAATCGATTCCGTCAAGATATCCATACATACGATATGTTGTTAGTAGCTGTGAATAGTAGTAGTTAACTTCAACTACAGGAAGGCTATCAATTGTAACAACCTTGCCATTAGCATCTTTCTTCGTAATCTTTATGCCCTCAACACACTTCGGTAGTAATCCCGACATGTATATGAAGAATAGAGCAACAATAACTACTATTGCTACTATAATTGATTTCATTATTACGCTCGCCCAATCAATGGTGGAGTTCTTTTTCTTCTTATTAGAGTTTGCCATGAAGGAAACCTACCTTTACACTTTTTAACAAAACGTAATCATTATAATTCGCGTTCGCTCATAATGCAAGAAAGCATCGAAAAAGACTTGAGACAATAAGTCGGATTCAGTCTCATAATTTCTTCGCGAGGCATCTGTGACCATTCAACAAAAGCAAAATCGCAGCCAGCAGCCTTCGCGCACTCGATATCTGGCAAAGCATCACCTACATAAAGGATTCTGCTCATATCTGTAATTCCAAACTTTGAAGCAGCCAAAAATAACGGCTCGGGATTTGGTTTATGCTTGCTTGAGTCTTCGCTGAATATCATATGCTCGAAAAATTTACCAAGCTCGAGATGTTCAATCGTAATAATCGCAGATGAGTAACGCTTTGAAGTAACCAGACCCTGCATAGCTCCAAGTTTTCTTAACCCGTCCAAGCCTTCAACTACGCCCTCAAAAGGTGGCACAACATTCTGCTCAAGAAGCTTGCAATTTATTTTAAGATATTCTTGTCCAAGTTTATTCGTCAATTCGGCACTATGCATACCAAAACATGCTAACAAAGGCTTGCCAATATAAGACATAAGGTCCGCCTCGCTTCGAGGACAATTCCCTAAGACATTAATATAGGCTTGCTTCATACATTTAACAATTAAGGGGACCGAGTCTACTAGCGTACCATCAAGGTCATATAGAATTGCATCGTAACGCATTAATCTTCCTTATCTTTTTCTTCGTCATCTTTATCAGTCTTTTCGACTATTGGATTTGGGTGAATCATTACCTTGGATATCCATCTTTCTTGAACATGCAAGACCTTGATGGATAGATTCTTATAAGTAACGGTTGGTTTCTCGCCTTCCTCGGGGACTCTGTCGAGCAATTGTATGACTAGGCCGGCAATAGTGTCGTACTCTTCGTCAGTAAGCTCAATGCCAAGGACATTCTCGAGGTCGCTCAATGTCATGTCACCAGCAACAACGTAGTCGCCATTTGAAAGGCGGATGAATTCCTGCTCTTCGTCGTCGAACTCGTCGGTGATGTTGCCAACAATTTCTTCAAGCATGTCTTCGATAGTACATATGCCCATTGTTCCGCCATATTCGTCAACAATGACAGCCATTTGCATACCACAAGTCTTCATCTCGGAGAATAAGGACGAGATTTTGCGGGTTTCATGAACAACCAAAGGTTCTCTTATGATTTTCGAAAGAGAAAAATCACTTGTCATCTTCGGAGCCTCAAGACCAATCAAATCCTTGATATGCAATATTCCCACGATATCGTCGATGTTGTCGCGATAAACGGGAATTCTCGTGAACTTCTCGCTTCTTACGACAGCCATAACAGTCTCATAGTTTGAATCCAAAGGCAGTCCAATGATTTTCTTGCGGTGGGTCATAATCTCAGATACTTCTTTGTCGTTAAACTCAAAAATATTCTGAATCATTTCCTTCTCAGAGTTCTCTATTCCACCTGTCTCAGAACCAACATCGACCATCATACGAATTTCTTCTTCAGTAACTTCCTTGTCCTTCTCCTTAGGGTCGATACCAAACAAATACAAAACTGCATTCGTAGAAAATGTAAGGAATTTTACGAAAGGCTTAGTTATAACGCCAAAACCGCGAACAACGGACGCAGCTACGAAGGACCATTTTTCAGGGTACTTCTGTGCGATTCTCTTAGGGGCAAGCTCGCCCAATACAAGTGAAAAATATGAAAGAATAAGAGTTATTACAATAGTACAAACTGTCTCCACCCAAGCATACTCACTCTTTGGATCAAATAACAAGGCTGCTTTTCTTGAGAAGTTGCTAGCTGCAAAAGCTGATGACAAGAATCCTGCGAAGGTTACCCCCACCTGAATTGTTGCCAAGAATGTTCCTGGATTGTCAATAAACTTAAGAACTCGTTTGGCTTTTCTATTGCCTTCCTCCGACATTTTACGAATTTTAGCATCATTCAAAGTTATGACTGCCATCTCCGTTCCAGAGAAAAAAGCATTAACCAAAATAAAGAACAAAACAATAATTAAATCAAATATCCCTTTGCCAACTTCGTTAGGCACAAAATTTCCTTTCCTTTCCATGGCGTAAACTACGCCTGCGCCAGTAATGCGCGATAATCATGATTAACAATCGAATCATAATACTAATATACTATATCTTTGCTCGAAAAACTCTCGAAAAAATATTACTTCATCTCGTCCAGAAGCTTTGCTAGCAAGTTTCTTACTGTTTGAGGATCAGCCTTGCCATGCAAAGCCTTCATCGACTGTCCAATCAAAGCGTTGATATTCTTAATATTACCTGCCAAATATTCCTCAACCGCCTTAGGGTTACTTGCAAGAATCTCCTTAATTGTTGGCTCGATTGCTCCAGCATCTGATACTTGCGCTAAACCGTGCTCATCAACATATTTCTCTGGGTCGATATTCTCATCAAAGACCTTTGCGAGCAGCTGGATTCCAGTTGAGCGGTTGATTTTCGAGCTATTAACAAGGTTAATTATTGTTCCCAAAGAAGTTGCGTTGAAGTCAACCTCTTCAATAGATACGTGCTTGTCATTGCAAAGCTTTAGGAGATTTGTAAGTATCCAATTTGATGCGTCTTTAGGGGACTTGCAGACCTCATTTGCTCTCTCGAAAATCTTAACCAGGCAAGTCGAGCCTGTAATAATACCGGCGTCATACTCAGGAAGACCCAATTCGCTCACGTAGCGAGCCTTCTTGGCGTCTGCAAGCTCAGGCATCTCGGCTTTGATTCTCTTAATGAAATCGTCAGAAATCTCCATGGGCATGAGGTCTGGCTCTGGGAAGTACTTGTAATCTTGAGCATTCTCCTTGCTTCTCATGGCGTAAGAATATTCCTTTACGTCATCCCATCTTCTTGTCTCTTGAGTAACCTTGCCGCCTGCTTCAATTACGTCGATTTGTCTGTCGGCTTCGTAAGCGATAGCACGCGCGATTGCTTTCAAGGAAGCCATGTTTTTCATCTCAGTTCTTGTGCCATACTCCTCTTGTCCGACCGGACGCACTGAAAGGTTTATGTCCGCGCGCATTGATCCTTCTTGCATTTTGCAATCGGAAACGCCGAGATATTGAAGAGTGTCGCGAAGCTTTTCGAGGTAGGCAATAACTTCTTCTGCACTTCGAAAATCAGGTTCAGACACAATCTCGATTAGTGGCACGCCACAGCGATTGTAATCAACCATGGTCGTATCAGTTGAAGAATCGTGAATGAGCTTACCAGCATCCTCTTCCATGTGAATCTCATGAATACCTATGCTCTTTGTCTTGCCGCCAACTACAATATCAACGTGGCCATTGCGGCAAATAGGCAAGTATAGCTGTGAGACTTGGTACGCTTTAGGAAGATCTGGATAAAAATAGTTCTTTCTATCAAACTTGTTCTTTCTCGTAATCTCACAGTTGGTTGCAACACCAGCCTTAATCGCGTACTCTACTACCTTCTTATTAATAGTAGGAAGTGTTCCTGGCATGCCAGAACAAATCTCGCAAACATGCGTGTTCGGTTCACCTCCGAACTTTGTTGAACAACCGCAAAAAATCTTCGATTTTGTCGAAAGCTCGACATGAACCTCTAATCCCATTACTGTTTCAAAAGCTGACATTTCTCGTCCTCACTTACTTAGCTTGAGCTTTTCTAATATGATAATCGGTCTCATTCTGGAAAGCAGATGCTACAGAACAAAGTGTTTGCTCCGAATAATGCTTGCCCATCAATTGCATTCCGATTGGAAGTCCTTGCTTATCAAAGCCACATGGAATGGATACTGCTGGGATACCAATAATGTTAATTAGTACCGTGCAAATATCTCCAAGATACATCTTTAGAGGATCAGATAGGCTCTCGCCAAGCTTGAGGCTTGTAGTAGGAGCAACTGGTCCAATAACTACGTCGTACTTAGCAAAAGCCTTATCGAATGCTTGCTTAATCAAAGCCTTTGCTTGAAGCGCCTTCTTATAATAAGCATCATAGTATCCTGAAGAAAGAACGAAGTTACCAAGCATGATTCTTCTCTTAACTTCCATTCCGAAGCCTTCGCTACGACTCTTGATATATAAGTCGACCAAGTCTTGAGCTTCCTTCGAAGAATAACCATATTTAACGCCATCATACCTTGATAGATTCGAGCACGCTTCTGCGCAAGCAATTATGTAATATGTTGGAATCGCATAATCAACAATTGGCATCTCGAATTCTTCAACAATGGCGCCCTTCGACTTGAATAATTCAACTGCCTCAAGAACGCTATTCTTTACGTCCTCATCAATGCCTTGTCCAAAATACTCCTTAGGCAAGCCGATCTTTAGTCCCTCAACATTATAATTCTTAAGAGCCTCAATATCGATTTTGATTGCATCAGGAGAAGATGTTTGATCCTTCGAATCCTCGCCGCTAATTACGTTATATACACTTGCTACATCCAAAATGCTCTTTCCCATTGGTCCAATTTGATCCAATGAAGAAGCAAAAGCAACAAGTCCATATCTTGATACTGAGCCATATGTTGGCTTGAGACCGCTAACTCCACAAAATGATGCAGGTTGTCTAATCGATCCGCCAGTATCAGAACCAAGAGTTATAGGGCAAGCATCTGCAGCAACTATCGCCGCACTTCCTCCCGAAGAACCACCTGGTACTCTATTTTCGCCCCAAGGATTATATGTAGGTCCGAAAAAGC
>ERZ724524.690-NODE-690-length-22276-cov-17.140453_pt1 | contig 22276 bp, 19 predicted proteins | sample MGYA00376057_ERZ724524 | MGnify/ENA primary metagenome ERZ724524 (study PRJEB28724, sample SAMN07190888) | wastewater metagenome | isolation source: influent of sewage treatment plant in Hong Hong | place: USA: Christiansburg, Virginia | collected 2016-03-01 ...
AATGGCCCGCTGCGCCGATTCTTCCGGCGGCATATTGGCCGCATGGCGGGCGAGGTAGTCGTGAAAGCGCTGCAAAATATGCAGGCGATTCACTTGCACCACGGACGGGGTGTACGGCACGGCAAAATACTCGAGAAAATCTTCTGCACTGGAGAGTTCGTCGAGTGCTTCCAGCAACGTCAGGTCGGTATCCATGGGTAATCTCCTCAAGCGGCAGAAACGTCGGTAACAGGGTCAATCACGTCAAGCAGGTCGCTGGCACCCAGCTGATTGCGCTGGTCCAGGGCCACCAGCTTGCTCAGGCGGGCACGGGCGTCATCAATATGGCCCAGGCGCAGCAGCACCACACTGGCAGCCTTGATGGCGAGCAGGTAAAAACGCAGCAGGCCAAACGACTGGGCGGCGGCCACCGCCAGGCTGTGTTCATCCAGCCGTTGCCAGTCGCCGGCGATGCCCAGGCGCTGGCCGGCCAGGCTCATTGCCCGGTTGGCCACTTCCAGCGCATCGTTAAGCCGGTGCTGATAAAAATAATAGCGATACAAACCCACCAGCACGGTCAAATTGTCGGGTGCCAGCAAAAATGCCCGCAGCAGCGCCAGTTCGGCTTCCGGCTGACCGTAGCATTCGGCGGCGCGGTTCATCAGTTGCTCCACTTCGGGCGGCAGCGCCGTTTCGAAGTACAGCGAGCAATCGGTAAAATCAAGCAAGTCCATGGGGTGTTCTCACTGGGGCGGCGAGGCCTCGACGGCATCACAGCACAGCTCGCCGGCAGAACAGGTGCGACAGTGCGCGTCGCCGTCGGCGGGATTCAGGGGCTGGCCGCGCAGCTGGGCCAGTTCGAGTTCAAGCTGGTCGATGCGCTCCACCAGGCAGCTGATCGACCGTGCTACCGGGTCTGGTAGCAAATGATGGTCCAGGCGATGGTCCAGGCCGTTTTCCTGCCGGCGACGGGTGACCACCCGACCGGGTACGCCCACCACAGTGGCGTCTTCTGGCACATCCTTGACCACCACCGAATTGGCCCCCACCCGCACTCTGGCCCCCACCACAATCGGGCCGAGAATCTTGGCACCCGCGCCCACCACCACGCCATCGGCCAGGGTGGGATGGCGCTTGCCCTGCTTCCACGAGGTGCCGCCCAGCGTTACGCCGTGATAGAGCGTCACGTCATCGCCCACCTCGGCGGTTTCGCCAATCACCACGCAGGCACCGTGGTCGATAAAGAAGCGCCGGCCAATCACGGCACCAGGGTGAATGTCCACATTGGTGAACAGCCGCACGGCAAAGCTGAGTAACCGCGCCGGATAGCGCCAGCCACCACGCCACAGCCGATGGGCCAGGCGGTGGCCCAGAATGGCGTGCACGCCGGGGTAAGTGGTCAGCACCTCAAAGCGGGTGCGGGCGGCCGGGTCGCGCTGGAAAACACAATGCAGGTCTTCGCGCATCAGCTCACGCAGGCGCAGTGGCCGGGAAGCGGTATCGGTCATTGGGGATGTCAAGGTGCAGGCCTCAGGCATGGCGGGCAATCTCCTGGTCAGTCAGCAGATTCATCAGTTCGCTGTCTTCCGGCGGACGCTTGTGCTGCACAACAAAGGTGCGCACCCGCGCCAGCAACTGGTCGGCCAGCGCCGTATCCAGATGCACCCCCAGCCGGGCATACACCGTCATCACGGCACGCGGGCCAGAATGCTTGCCCAGCACGATGCGGTGGCTGCGGCCCACTTCACTGGGGTCAAAGCCTTGGTAGTTGTCAGGATGTTTCAGCAGACCATCCACATGGATGCCGGCCTCATGGGTAAACACGCCCTGGCCCACCACGCTTTTTTGCCAGGACACGCTACGTCCGGATGCCGCCGCCACCTGCTGCGACAGCGCCGGAAAGTGTTTCAAATCCACGCCGGTATGGATGCCGTACAGCTTGGCCAGCCCCAGCACCACTTCCTCCAGCGGGGCATTGCCGGCGCGCTCGCCCAGGCCATTCACCGTGGTGTTGGCGTGGGTGGCACCGCCATGACAGGCCGCCAGGGTATTGGCCGTGGCCAGGCCCATGTCGTCGTGGGCGTGGATTTCAATTTCCAGGCCGCTGGCCGCGCGCAGGGTGCGCATACGGTCCCAGGTGGTAAATGGCTCAAGAATGCCCAGCGTATCGGCAAAGCGCAGCCGGCGTGCGCCCGCCCTGGCCGCCACTTCCGCCAGTTGGCAAAGGAAATCCTGATCTGCCCGCGAAGCATCTTCACAGCCCACACAGACATCCATGCCCAGATCTGCCGCCCGTTGCAGGGTGCCCGGCAGTGCATTGAGCAGCCAGGCGCGGTCTTGTCGCAGCTTGTAGGCCAGATGCTGGTCAGACGCCGGGATCGACACATCAATCAGGTGGGCCCCCAGGTCGGCACAGGCGGCGATATCGCCAGGATGCATGCGGCTCCACACCATCAGCCGCGCCGGCAAGCCCAGTGCAGCCACCGCGCGGATGCTGTCGCGCTCTTCCTGGCCCATGGCCGGAATGCCGATTTCCAGCTCGGGCACGCCAATCGCCACCAGTTGGCGGGCGATATTCAGTTTTTCGGTCAGCGAAAACGCCACCCCGGCGGATTGCTCGCCGTCGCGCAGCGTCGTGTCGTTGATGACTACCGAGGGTTGCGGGTTCGGGTTCATGCCGGGCTCCTGTTGCCAAATGTGACGGTTTCCCTTGAACTAGCAAGTCCGGGGCCAGTTGGGAAAATAAGTTAACTACATGATTTACAAGAAATATAACGAAAACCCCCAGGGAGATTGTCAGGAAGCCGACAGGCAGAATGGCCCAAGGCGGGCAGTGGCAGACACGACAGCCACGGTTTGGGCTGGCATCATCGCGCTGGCCAGCCGGCCAGAATCAGGGCCGTGGCGCATCGACCAGAAGGAAAGGCATGCAGATGGCAACACCGGCACTCAGACACGCCCGGCCTAACCGCCACGGGCAGACCGCAGGCGCACGCGGGCGTGGCGTGGCCAATTTAAAGTTGTATTTTAAAGATATGTTTATTATCATTCAGCGCATCCCCGGTGCGGAGACACAGCCATGCAACTGACCCGCTTTGCCGAACTCGGCCTGCGTGTATTGATGTACCTGACCGAATCCGGACGCGAGCAGCCGGTGACCATCCAGGAAATTGCCCGCCAGTTTGACGTGCCACATAACCATCTGGTCAAAGTGGTGCATAAGCTGGGCAAGCTGGGCTGGGTGCATACCCTACGTGGCCGTCATGGCGGCCTGCGCCTGGCCTTGCCTGCCGAACACATGCCGATTGGCGAGATTGTGCGCGGCATGGAAGGCGATGCCCCGCTGGTCAACTGTGAACAACCGCATTGCACCCTGGCGGGCCGCTGCCTGCTGGAGGGCGTGCTCAATCAGGCGGTGGCGCAGTTTTATCAAAGCCTGAACCGCAGCACGCTGGCGGATGTGTGCCAGCGCGGCACCGCCCAGGCCATTGCCTGGATGCACCAGGATTATCTGAGCCAGCGCCAGGACACACCGCCAGAGACCACACCCGTGCCGTAGCCCGACCAGGCATGACCCAACCCGCTCATGGCGGGTGACCAGGCCGTCATTGACGGCCTGTTTACTGGCCATAAAGATGCATTTTTAATACATCTATAACCCCCACCCTTCAGGAGACTGAACATGCTATCTGCAACTTCCCGCCCCTATATCGACGCCAGCGTGCCGGTACTGCGCGAACACGGCCACACCATCACCCGGCAGTTTTACCAGAACATGTTTGCCGCCCACCCCGAACTGCACAATCTGTTCAATCTGGGCAACCAGGCCAGCGGCGTCCAGCAACAATCACTGGCCGCAGCGGTATTTGCCTATGCAGCCAATATCGACAACGCCGCCGCACTGGCACCGGTGCTGGAACGGATTGTTCACAAGCACGCGGCGGTGGGCATTGTGCCGGCGCACTATCCAATTGTGGGCCGGCACCTGCTGGGTGCCATTCAGCACGTGCTGGGCGATGCCGCCACACCCGCGTTGATGGCCGCCTGGGACGAAGCCTACTGGCTGCTGGCTGGCGAGCTGATTGCCGCCGAGGCGCGGTTGTACCAGACCGTCGGCCAGGCCCCTGGTGCCTTGCAGACATTGCGCGTGGTGGCCCGCGAGGACGACAGCGCCAATGTGGTGTCGTGGTATCTGCAAACCGCCGATGGCCGCTCGCCAGGTGCGTTTGTCCCTGGCCAGTATGTCAGCGTAGCGGTGCAATTTGACCACCCGGCAGTGCGCCAGCTGCGCCAGTACAGCCTGTCCGACCACCCGGCGCAGCCGCACTGGCGCATCACCGTCAAACGTGAAGCCGGCCAGGCCGACACCCCGGCTGGCCGGGTATCAAACTGGCTGCACAGCCACTTGCACGTCGGCGACAGCCTGCCGGTGAGTGCGGCATTTGGCGATTTTCAGCCACAGCTGGATGGCGATACGCCACTGGTGCTGATGTCTGCCGGCGTTGGCGTCACCCCGATGACCGCCGTCCTGGCCAGCCTGGCGGCGCAAGGCAGCCCCCGCCCGCTGCACTGGCTGCACGCCTGCCGCGACGGCCAGCACCAGGTATTGCGCAGTGCCATCGATCAGGCCGCCGCCCAGCTGCCGCAGCTGCAACGCAGTGTCTGGTATGAAACCCCACAGGCCAGCGACCAGCAGGGAAAAGATTACCAGCACGCCGGGCGCATGCAGCTGGACGGCCAACTGCCCGCTCAGCCCGCCAACGCCCATTACTATTTGTGCGGGCCAGCAGCATTCATGCGCGCCCAGTGGCAGGCGCTGCTGGCGCACGGCGTGCCGATGCAACAGATTCAGCGCGAAGTATTTGGCCCGGAACTGCTTGAGCATTTACTCGGCTGACCCGTCCTCCGGGCGCTGATGGCCATTGTCTGGCATCAGCGCCTGGCGCAGGAGACTCCCATGTGGATTACCCGTCATGAATGGCAACAGCTGCAGCAGCAGTTGGCGGCCCATCAACAACAACAGCAAACCTGGCGCGAGACGCTGGCCGAACGCGATGCCCAACTGAGCGCCCAGGCCAGCCTGCTGGCCAAATACACGCAACAGCAGGCACTGACCCAGCGCCTGCATCAGGGCATGGGCCAGTTTGGCCATTCGCTGGACAGCACCCGCGATGCCCTGCAACAACTGGCCGACCTGCTTGGCCTGGCCCAGCACAGCAGTGACACACTGGCCCCCTTGCGCACCGCCTACTGCAGCGCCTTTAGCGCCATTGGCGAAGCGTTGGGCCACCTGAGCCAGCAACGCCAGCACACCAGCCAGCTGCTGGCCGAGCTGAACCAGCACGCCGACAGCATTCGCAGCAAGGTGGGGCTGATTCACCAGATTGCCGAGCAAACCAATCTGCTGGCGCTGAACGCCGCCATTGAGGCCGCCCGCGCCGGTGAGCAAGGGCGCGGCTTTGCCGTGGTGGCCGATGCCGTGCGCACCCTGGCCGACCGCACCGTGGAAGCCTCGCGGCAGATCGAACACACCGTCGAGCAGATTGGCACGCATAGCACCGAGGTGCAGCGCGACGAGCAGCACACACTGGCGGCCCTGCAGGCCTGCCAACGCCATACTGACCAGGCCGGCGAAGGGCTGACCGCGCTGATGGCCGTGGTGGAACGCATGGCAGATGGCCTGCACCGCGCCGCCCTGCTGGGGCGGATCGAACAGGCCAATATGGAAGAAATCACCCTGAAACTGGCGGTGTATCAGGTGCTGTCCGGCCAGTCCAACCTGCGCGCAGAGGCGCTACCCGACCACCGCCACTGCCGGCTGGGGCAATGGTACAGCACCAACACTGTGCGCCAGCTGTTTGGCCAGGCCCACGACTACCAGGCGCTGGAAGCCCCGCATGCGGCAGTGCACCGCCATGCCAGCCAGGCCATCAGCCAGTACTGGGCGGGCCAGCCAGAGCAGGCCCTGGCGTCCTGTCAGGCCATGGAACAGGCCAATGCCCAGGTGATGGCCGGTTTGCGCCGCTTGCTGGCCACCGGCTGACTGCCGCGCCAACCCGCCAGGGCGGCCCATGCGGGCAACCGCCAGCCCATGCAAACTAGGTAGTTTCCGCAAGAGGCGCAAAGATTGCTTCTGTTCTTTCCCGCGTGATGGACGGGCGGCATGGCAACCGCTGCCCGTTCAGACGTCGGCATAGGGTAGCAGCGGAAAGATACGGCCAGATTTCCCCATACAAAGGAAAGACAGTAACGGACAGAAACGGGGGTTTTCGTCCGCGAACAGAGTCTGGCCGTTTGGCCCGCTGGCATGCCCGTGCCGCCATGCTGACCGGCCCAACAGGCTGTCGAACCGTGGACCACCACGGCCAGGCCGGAGGTCCGGATCAGCCTCTTTACTGTATGCGCAATGAGGCGGGACTCATGAAAACGCTTAAAATCAAGACCCTGTTCTGGGGCATGGTGGGCATTTCCACCATCATGGTCGGCTTGATGGCACTGGCCATCACCCGGCTGTCTACCGCCAGCGAGCAGGTGGCCACGGCAGAACGTCAACGCTACCAGTCCTATTTGCTGGCAGACATGCTGCGGCAAAGCTCGGATGACCTCACCCGGCTGGCCCGGACCTATGTGGTCACCGGCGAAGCCAGCTACGAGCAGCAATACTGGGACATCCTGGCCATCCGCAATGGCGAAAAGCCAATGCCGGAAGCCTACCACCGGATTTACTGGGACTTTGTTGCCGCCGGCCAGGCCAAGCCCCGTCCGGACGGGCAAAAAGCCGCGCTGCTCGACCTGATGAAGCAGGCCGGCTTCAGCGAGGCCGAATTTGCCAAGCTGAACGAGGCCAAGGCCAATTCTGACGGGCTGGTGAATACCGAAACCGTGGCAATGAATGCCGTCAAGGGCAAGTTTGCCGATGGCCAGGGCGGTTTCAGCCGCGAAGCACCGCCGGATTTCGAGCTGGCACGCAAGCTGATGCACGACGCCGCCTATCACCGGGAAAAAGCCAAGATCATGAAACCGGTGGATGATTTTTATCTGCTGATGGACCAGCGCACCCAGCAGGCGATTGATCTGGCCCGCGACGGCCAGCGCGACGCACAGTGGTTGACTGGGGTGATGATGCTGGTCAACCTGCTTGGGCTGATGCTGGCGCTGGGCTATGTGTACCGCCATTTACTGGTTCTGCTTGGCGGCGAGCCGGCACAGGTGGTGGAGATTGTGCGCCAGATTGCCGCTGGCGATCTGTCTGCCGCCAGCGCCAGCCAGGCCCGTACCGACAGCCTGCTGGGCCATGTTCACGCCATGCAGCAGTCGCTGCGCACCATGGTGTTCATGATTCAGGCCAAGGCCACCGACCTGCAGCAAGCCAGCGCCACCCTGTCTGGGGCCACACGCAATATTGGCAAGGTAGCGGAGAGCCAGACCCACTCCACCACCTCCATGGCCAGCTCAATGGAAAAACTGACCGCCAGCATTGGCCAGATTTCCGTACGCGCCAGCAATATGAGCGAACTGTCCAGCGAGTTTGGCCAGCACTCCAGCAATAGCCTGCAGGTCATCGACGCACTGCACGACGAGATTGGCAAGATTTCCACCATCGCCGACCAGTCTTCACAGGCGGTGACCGAACTGGATGCAATGTCCACCCAAATTGGCTCGGTGGTCAAAATCATCGACGAAATTGCTGACCAGACCAATCTGCTGGCGCTGAATGCGGCCATTGAAGCCGCCCGCGCCGGTGAATCCGGGCGCGGCTTTGCCGTGGTGGCCGACGAAGTGCGCAAGCTGGCCGAACGCACCTCGCGCTCGACGCTGGAAATCCAGCGCATGATTCAGGACATCACCCGCTACACCACCCACGCCACTACGCTGATGCAGTCGCAGATTGACCAAGTACAGGCCGGCATTGAGCTGGCCGAACAGGCGCGCCAGGTGGTGGGCGGCATTGCCGAAAAATCACTGGATACCGTGGAATCGTTTGAACATATCGCCAGGGCCGTGCGCGAGCAATCCCAGGCCAGCTCGCAGATGAACGGCGAAATCGACCATGTGGCCGAACTGAGCCAGGGCGCGCGCCAGGCCATTCATCAGGCCAACCAGGCGGCGGAACAGCTGCACCAGCTGGCGCAGGACATGCACGGAGCGGTATTGCAGTTCCGGACATAAACAGCCGTTCGAACGGACTGATTCAGCCATAAAACCATACCGGGGCCAGCAAATGGCCCCGGTATTGCTTTAACTGTGCGCGCTTGACTAGGTAATTTTACTGATCATCAAGCAAACCGTGGCTGACGCTCAAAGTGATCTCGGGAGAAATTGTCAGCTTCATCAGTATTTTGTTGGAATCCACACAATCGTCAGGTGATGCAGATGGGTATCCCTGACGAACCATTCCTGGATGAGGAGACAAAACATGTTCCGTTCACCCCTGCGCGTGCCCGGCCTGGCCCTGCTATGGGCCATGCTGGCCAGCCCACCGGCCCAGGCCGCGCTGCACACCCCACCCACCACCCAGGAAAACCTGAACTTTATCTGGATCATCCTGTGCGCCGCGCTGGTGTTTTTCATGCAGGCCGGGTTTTCTGCGCTGGAATCCGGGCTGGTGCGCGCCAAGAATTCAATCAATGTCTCGCTGAAAAACTTCAGCGACCTGATTTTTTCCATGGTGACGTTTTTTGCCGTGGGCTTTGCCTTTATGTTTGGGAGCAGCAGCAATGGCATCATCGGGCTGGAAGGGTTTTTCCTGGATGGCAAATCCGAGCCTTACGACTATGCCTACTTTATTTTTCAGGCCGTGTTTGCCGGTACGGCAGCCACCATTGTGTCGGGGGCGGTCGCCGAGCGGATGCGCTTTGAGTCGTATCTGATTTCCACCGTGGTGATTTCTGCGCTGATTTACCCGCTGTATGGCCACTGGGCGTGGAATAGCGAAGGCTGGCTGTTCAAGCTGAATTTTGTTGATTTTGCCGGATCTGCCGTGGTGCATTCAATTGGCGGCTGGGTAGGGCTGGCCGGTGCGCTGGTGCTGGGGCCACGGCTGGGCAAGTTCAACGCTGACGGCAGCGCCAATGACATTCCTGGTTCGTCCATTCCCAGTGCGGTATTGGGCACCTTTATCCTGTGGTTTGGCTGGTTTGGCTTTAATGGCGGCAGCACGCTGATTGGCGATGGCAGTATTGCCAAGATTGTGGTGAATACCTCGATTGCCGGTTCGGTGGCGTCGATTACCGCCTTTGCCGTGTCGAAAACCCTCACCGGAAAATTCCGCGCCGAGCATATCCTGAATGGCGCGCTGGCCGGGCTGGTGGCGGTTACCGCCGGCTGTGCGGTGCTGGAGCCAATGGGCGCGTTCCTGGTTGGCTTTGGTGCCGGCTTTGTGGTGTATTTTGCCGAAGTGCTGCTGCTGAAACTGAAAATTGACGACCCGGTGGGCGCGGTGCCGGTGCATGGCTTTTGCGGCACCTATGGCACCCTGGCGCTGGCGCTGTGCGCACCAGAAAGCGCGCTGCCGCTGAAAGACCACTGGGCCCAGCTGGGGGTGCAGGCCATTGGCGCGCTGACCGCTTTTTCCTGGGCCTTCCTGTTTGGCCTGATTCTGTTCATGACCATGAAGTGGATGCGCATCCTGCGCGTGCCGCCAGAGTACGAAGCGCGCGGCCTGAACGAAGCCGAGCATGGTGCCAAGCAAACCATGCTGGACACCTACGACACCATTTCGTATATGGTGAAAAGCGGTGACTTCAGCCGCAAGATCACCCCGGAAATCGGCACCGAAGCCGGCGACATTGCCGTGGTGTTCAACCTGCTGGTAGACGAACTCAACGACATCACCCATGTGGCGCACAACATTGCCCAAGGGGCGCTGGGCAAGGACGCCATGCCCAAAAGCGAGCGCGACACCCTGGGCCAGGCCATGGCGTCGATGGTGCAGCGCCTGCGCCAGTTTGTGGGCAACCTGATCGACATCACCGGTCAGCTCGACCATTCTTCCAAAGAGCTGGACAGCGCCTCCGGACAATTGTCACGCTACAACAGCGCGCTGCTGGATGGCGTGCATCAGGTGGAGCAACTGATGGGCGAAGCGCAGGCGGCTTCCGAGGTGATGAGCCAGCGCTCGACTGAAGGCAGCCATTCGCTCGACCATATTCTGGGCAGCATGCACGAAATCTCCGGCATCATGGGCACCTTCAAGGACAATGTGGACACCCTGAGCCTGAGCGTGGCGGATATCGAGCACATTACCGGCATGATCAGCAGCATTGCCGACCAGACCAACCTGCTGGCGCTGAATGCCGCCATCGAAGCCGCCCGCGCCGGCGAACATGGCCGCAGTTTTGCCGTGGTGGCCGACGAAGTGCGCGCGCTGGCCGGCAAAACCCAGCAGGCCACCGCCGATATCCAGCATAAGGTCAAAGCGCTGAAAACCCAGTCGGCGCACACCGTGGACATCACCCACGCCGGCCTGCAGGCCATTCATCTGGGCGTGGACAAGGCCAGCTCCACTGCCGGGATTTTCCAGATGATTTTTCAGAGCGCCGACGCACTGAAAGACAAAGTGGCGCAGGCCGCCGAACTGGCCATGCATCAGGCCAGAGAAAGCGAGCTGTCGCGCCACACCATCCACCTGACCAAATCGATTGCCGACACCATGCAGACGCAAGTGGACACCCTGCACGGCATGGCGCGGTTTTTCAAGCTGGAAGAACACGCCGTGCCGAGCATGGCGCAGGTACCGGCCAGCGCCAGCCACCTGCAGCCAAGCCCAACCCCAGTCGCCGCCTCAGCAGGATAATCGACGCCCCCAACGCCGGGCATTCTGGGCGATAATCCCCGCATGACTGCCTGGCTTGAAACCCTGGCGGGGATTGTCGGCCCCCGCCACCTGATGACCGACCCCGACCAACTGGCCCCACACTGCCTGGACTGGCGACAACGCTACCAAGGCCGCGCGGTAGCACTGGCGCGGCCCGGCAGCACTGCCGAAGTGGCCGCGCTGGTGCGTGCCTGCGTGGCCGCTGGCGTGCCGATGGTGCCGCAAGGCGGCAACACTTCGCACTGCGGTGCCGCCACCCCGGACGACAGCGGCCACGCGCTGATTATTCAGCTTAACCGCCTGCACGCGCTGCGGGCGGTGGACGCCGACAACAACACCCTGACCGCCGAAGCCGGCTGCACGCTGGCGCAGGTGCAGGACGCCGCCGCCGGGGTGGGCCGGCTGTTTCCGCTGTCGCTGGCCTCGGAAGGCAGCTGCCAGATTGGCGGCAATCTGGCCACCAATGCCGGCGGCGTGGCGGTGCTGCGCTATGGGCCAATGCGCGAGCTGACCCTGGGCCTGGAGGCGGTGCTGCCCGACGGCAGCGTGCTGGAGAGCCTGTCTGGCCTGCGCAAGAACAACACCGGCTACGACCTCAAACAGCTGCTGATTGGCGCCGAGGGCACGCTGGGCATCATCACCGCCGCCACCCTCAAGCTATTCCCCGCCCCGGACGCCACCGCCACCGCGCTGGTGGAAGTCGCCAACCCAGCCGACGCGCTGGCGCTGCTGCATGCGCTGCAAGCGCGCTTTGGCGACCGGCTGACCGCCTTTGAGCTGATCTCCGGGCTGTGCCTGCAACTGCTGGCCCGCCACCTGCCCGACGCCCGTCCGCCGTTTATGCCGCCGTGGTGCGTGCTGCTGGAGCTGAACGACGGCGGCGACGAAGCGGTGCTGAACCAGGCGCTGGCCGAAGCGCTGTGCGCACTGCGCCCGCAGGCCGACGCCGTGCTGGCCCGCCACGCCCGCGAACGTGCCCAGCTGTGGACCTTGCGCGAGCAGATTTCCGAAGCACAAAAACGCGACGGCCCCAGCATCAAGCACGACATTGCCGTGCCGCTGTCGCAACTGGCCGGTTTTATTGAGCGCGCCGACGCCGCCCTGCAACAGGCCTTCCCCGCTTGCCGGGTGGTGTGCTTTGGCCATGTGGGCGACGGCAATCTGCATTACAACGTGTCATTCACCCGGCCAGGCAATGTCGATCTGTTCGACGACGAGCCCGCCGTCAACACCCTGGTGTACGACCTGGTATACGCCCACGGCGGCACGCTGTCGGCTGAGCATGGCATCGGCCAGCTCAAGCGCGACTGGCTGCGCCGCTACCTGCCGCCAGCCAACCTGGCCGCCATGCGCGCGGTTAAACAAGCGCTGGACCCGCTGGGGCTGATGAATCCGGGGAAGGTGTTGTGAGCGCAGCGGACCAAATCCTATTTTTCTTGTCTGGAGTGAACTGCTGATGACGACAGCCCCCTTCCCCTGGCCGCGCTGGATTGTCCACCGTGGCGGCGGCGACGCCGCACCGGAAAATACCCTGGCTGGCATGCTGCTGGCGGCGTTTGCTGGTGCCAAGATGGTGGAGTTTGATGTGCGCCTGTCGGCGGATGGCGTGCCGTTTTTGCTGCATGACGACACGCTTGAGCGCACCACTGATGGCCATGGCCCCGCCGATGCGCTGCCGTGGAAGGCGCTGTCCCGGCTGGACGCTGGCGCGTGGTTCTCGCCGCGTTTTGCCGACGAGCCGCTACCCAGCCTGGCCGACGCCGCGCAATTGCTCAACGACCATGGCCTGTGCGCCAATGTCGAGATCAAGCCGGGGCCAGGCCGCGAGGCAGACACCGGGGCCAGGGTGGCCGCCGACTGCGCCCGGCTGTTTGCCGGCCAGCCGCAACCGCCCTTGCTGTCGTCGTTTTCCGTCGCGGCGCTGGCTGCCGCCCGCGATGCCGCGCCACAGCTGCCACGCGCCCTGCTGCTGGCCGAGTGGCACGACGACTGGCTGGCGCAAGCGCAGGCGTTGTCGGTATGCGCCATTGATCTGGGCTGGCGCGAGCTGACCGCCGAGCGGGTGGCGGCCATTCATCAGGCGGGCTTGTGGCTGCTGAGCTGGACGGTGAATGACGCCGACACTGCGCAAGCGCTGTGGGCAATGGGCGTGGATGCACTGTGTACCGATGCGCTGGCGCTGGCCGGCCAGGGCTGAGCCGCGCTGAGCGTCGCTCACCCAACTCAGCAAAGCCATTCTGAACGCCAGGAGGGAGTTGTCAGCGGCGCTTAACGCACGGCGGCCTGTGCCTGGCGCAACTGGGTCACCACCTCGCCGCCAATGCCCCAGTTATCGGTGTCCACCTCGTCGATCACCACCACCGTGGTGGCGGGGTTTTTCCCCAGAATATCGCGCAGCAAGGCGGTGGTGCCGGCAATCAGCGCGGCTTTTTGCTCGGCGCTGGCCCCTTCTCGGGTGATCTTGATGTTGACGTAAGGCATGCCATGTTCCTTCTATAGGGCGGTGGATAAAACCGAACGGCGCGCGCCGCCAGGCGTCACGCCATGATGGGTTGATGACCGCCGGGCTCGCCCAGCAGCAAGAAATCTTCCACCTGATGCAGGCAGTGCACTGGCTGGCACTGGCGCAAGCTGTCCAGGCTGGCGTAGCCCCAGCTCACGGCGGCAAATGCCATGCCGGCGCGGCGAGCCGCATCGCCGTCGGCCTGCTGGTCGCCCACGTAAATTGCCTGCTCAGGGCGCACCTGGCAGCGCTGCGCCACCTGGCGCAAACGGTACGCCTTGCCCAGCAAGGCGCTGCCGCATTCCACGGCAGCAAACCGCGCCAGCCGTGCCTCGCCCAGGCTGCGCGCCACATTGCGCCGGGCGTTGGACGACACCAGCGCCAGCGTTGCCCCTTGCTGCAACAGTTGGTCGAGCACCGCCGCCATACCGGGAAACAGCGGCGCACTGTCCGGTGCGTCGTGCATCAGCTGGGTAAAATGCCGGGCCACGCGCGGCAGCTTCCACAGCGGCAGGCCCAGTTGACGGGCAATCTGACGAACCGAACACTGACGCAAGGCCGCCACCTCGTCGCCGGCCACCGGGCGAAACCCATGTCGTTGCGCCAGCTGGTTGAATACCTGGCAAAAAAACGGAAAACTGTCGGCCAGCGTGCCGTCAAAATCCACAATCAGCAGGGGGTAGCGCATGGAGCACCCATCAAAACCATAAAACCGGATGGTAACCCTAAGAACGTGTTCTAAGCCGCCTTCACTGGCCTGGCCGCATACCATGCCCCCGCCGAGACCGCACACAAACCAACCAGCAAGCTGGCAGTCAGCGGCTCGCCCAGCAAGGGCACAGCGGCCAGGCCGGCCAGCACCGGCACCAGGCCAATCAGCGCACCCGTGCGGGCCGGGCCGAGCTGGCTGACCGCCAGCAAAAACAGCCACATGGCAATAATGGTCGGGCCAATGCCCTGATACAGCCCCTGCACCACCAGTTGGGTGGTACTGACCTCGGTCAGCCCTTTGGGCAGCCACAGCGCATACACCGGCAAATACACCAGCGCCGACCCCAGTGCGACAAAACGGGTCAGCGTCCATGGCGAAAACGCCCAGCGGCGCACCAGCACGCTATACACCGCCCAGGTCAGCGAGGCCGCCAGCATCAGCGCATCGCCGGGCAAGGTGCGCCCGTCGCCGGCCTGCAGCAGCGGCCAGGCCACGCACAGCACACCCACGGCAATGGCGCTCAGGCCCACCAGCCGGCTGCGCGGCGGGCGTTCGCCCAGCCAGCCCCACAGCAGCGCCGTGACCAGAAACGGCTGCATGCCCGGCAGCAAGATGCCACCGTGCGCCGCCGGGGCAAATTTGAACGCGGTATACACCAGCACGCCATACAGCACGCCACCCAGCCCGGCCAGCGTCCACAGCCGGCGGTCACGCCAAACACTCAGGGGCAAGTCGCGGCAAAAAGGCAGCAGCAGCACCGCCGCCGTGCCCAAACGCAAGGCCAGCACGTCGTAGCCGGTCAGTGCGCTTTTGCCGCCCCAGCGGGAAATCAGGATAAATCCGGTCCAGATCAGCACCACGCCCAAGGCGGCGGCGTAACCGGTCCAGGCCGGGCGAGAAGAAGCCGTCATCGGTGTGCTCCACCTTATCAAAGACCCTGACTGTAGCGGGGAACGGTTAATTCAGTAAAATGAATAATCCAGAACATCACCATCTCAAAACAAGAACCATGGATCTCGACGACCTGCGTATTTTTCAGGCAGTGGTACAGGAAGGCGGCATTACCCGCGCCGCCAGCCGTCTGCATCGGGTGCAATCCAACGTCACCACCCGCATCCGCCAGCTGGAAGCGGGCCTGGGCGTGCCGCTGTTTGTGCGTGAAGGCCGGCGGCTGACGCTGGCTCCGGCGGGGCATGTGCTGGTGAATTACGCCGAGCGCCTGCTTGACCTGGCCGACGAAGCCCGCGCCGCCGTCACCGATGCCATGCCGCGTGGCCGGCTACGGCTGGGCTCGATGGAAAGTGCCGCTGCCGCCCGGCTGCCCAGCCGGCTGGCGGCGTTTCATCTGCGCTACCCGGATGTGCAACTGGAACTGCGCACCGGCCCCACCGCACAGTTACTGACCGGGGTGCGCAATGGCCAGCTGGATTGCGCGCTGGTCAGCGGCCCGGTAGACGACCCGCGCCTGTGCAGCGAGGTGGCGTTTGCCGAAACGCTGGCGCTGGTGGCTCCGGCCAACCATCCGCCGATTGCCCGTGCCCGCGACGTGCGCACACTGACCCTGCTGACCTTTGCCCCTGGCTGCGCCTACCGGCAGCGGCTGGAACACTGGCTGGCCAGCGATGGTGTGCTGCCGGAGCGGGTGGTGGAACTGTCGTCCTATCACGCCATGCTGGGCTGCATTGCCTCGGGCATGGGCATTGCCATGATGCCACTCAGCCTGCTGGACAGCCTGGCGGTGGCGGGGTCGGTTTCTGTGCATGCGCTCAACCCGACCATCGCCGACAGCCCCACCTGGCTGGTGTGGCGGGCCGGCGGCGATGGCCCGACGGTGCGGGCGCTGCGCGAAGGCGTGCTGGGCAAGCCATCAGCCAAACCCGGCTGAGCGGGTGGCCAGCAGCATGGAATTAGCGCCAGCGCCATGCCCTTTTCATGTGCAATCACGTGTTATTGATCCACGCTGTTCCTGCATGTCAGCCTTGAAGCTACTGCATTGATATATATGAACTTTTTGTCATATTTTCTGCTGTATGTCATTGATACTGACGCTTAAAGGAACCTGCTCATGAGTACGCCCACCCCCCGCTACGATGCCTGGCAAACCGCTTTTTACTGGTCATGGCTTTCCAACGATGCGTCGCAACACGATGTGCTTGTGCCGCTCGATCATAGCCAGAAATGGCCGCAATGCCTGGAAAAGGCCCGCGAGCAGGCTACCCAGATTTTCACCGAACGCCTGACCGACAAGGTGCGGCAAGCCCTGCAGCAAGGTCAGGAACTGATTGGCGATGACTGGCACGCCGTGTGGGGGCCGGTGGTGTATGTCAAGGGGGCCAGGCCGCTGGTCACGCCGTTCAGCGCGCAAGCCACCTTCGAAGCCACCAATGCCATGTTGGTGGTGCATAGCGCCCGTCAGCAGCGCTACATCGTTGCCATTGCCGGCACCAACCCGCACTCGGCCTACGACTGGCTGCGGGAAGACTTCACCCTGACGCCCGGCTACGACTGGCAATCAGCGCTCAAGCACTGGCAATCCGGCGCGGCGCTGGCGTCGGGCAACCCGGCGCTGGCCACGCTGGACAATGGCACATTTACCGGCGTCAGCCAGCTGTTGGCCATGCGCGATGCAGGCGGTCGGGGCCTGTTGAGCTTTTTGCAGGGCGTTAACGCCAGCGGCTGCACGCTGACTGTCGCCGGCCATTCGCTGGGCGGGGCGTTGTCGCCCACGCTGGCGCTGGCGCTGGTCGATCCGGAACACCCGCTGCAAAACAACTGGCAGACAGATCAGCTCAGGGTGTACGCCACCGCCGGTGCCACGCCGGGCAATGCCGCACTGGCGCAGCGCTACCGGAACACCCTGCCCGCCAGCATCGGCGACAGCGCCTCGCCGTGGCAAGTGTGGAACGCCGTGGTCTGGAACCAGTTTGACGTGGTGCCCCGCGCCTGGGCGCTGTCCACCCTCGACGCCTTGCCGGGGCTGTACGCCCAAGCCAGCTATCAGGGGAAAAAAGCCTATGGCGATGTGCAGCTGGCAGAAATCTGGGCGCTGGTGAAAATGGCCCAGGTCAAGGCCGGACTGTTTGAACTGGAAAATGGCCTGTGCACCCACCTGGACAGCGCACAGATCAGCGGCATCCTCAACCCGGACGCCACCCCGGACACCGGGTTTGCCTGGAACGCCGGCACCTCCAGCGCCCCCGTCTGGCTGACCCCGGCGCAAATGCAAGCGGGCCAGAGCGCCACACCGATTGCCTGGGCCGATCAGGTGCTGTACCAGCATATCCACGCCTACACCGAACTGGTGCTGGGCACTTCGCCGGAGGTGGCGCAAAACCAGGAGTGATGGAACGCGGCAGGCGGCATCGCCCCAGCAGCCCGCGCTGGCCAGGCGGCGGGCTGACGTGCAACGCCAGAGCCGCATCGTGCCTCTGGCGTTTCTGCTATTTTGCCCGCAGCCGAAAGCACTGATGAATCTTGCGGTTGCGGAAATCCTCCGGCACCGACTTGGCACTCAGGTCATCCACCAGATAACGCTGACCCAGTTCGGCCTCCAGCTTGAATCCACGCAAATTATTGGAAAAATACAGCACGCCATCAGGCGCAAGCAGGGCCATGGCGGCGTCAATCAAGCTGACGTGGTCGCGCTGCACGTCGAGGATGTCGAGCATTTTTTTCGAATTGGAAAAACTCGGCGGATCCATGACGATCAAGTCAAAGCGCTCGCCAGCCGCCGCGGCGTCTTCCAGGTAGCGGAACACGTCGGCGCGCACCAGGGTGTGGCGGCTGAGGTCAAGGCCGTTGAGTTCGAAGTTGCGGCGTGACCAGTCTTGGTAGGTGTTGGACAGATCCACTGTCACCGACGAGACGGCCCCGCCCGTGGCGGCGTACACGGTGAAGCTGCCGGTGTAGGCAAACAGGTTGAGAAAACGTTTGCCGGCGGCTTGTTCGCCCACCAGGCGGCGGGTATTGCGGTGATCGAGAAACAGGCCGGTATCGAGGTAGGCTTCCAGGTTGACGATAAAGCGGCGACCGGTTTCGCTGACCATCCGCTCGCGCCCGGTTTCGCCGGTTTTTTCGTACTGGGCCAGGCCTTTTTGCCGGCGGCGGGTTTTGATGGCGGTGTCGTCCAGGGCAATGCCGAGCACGTCGGCCACGGTCTGGCGGATGGCCAGCATCCAGGCGGCGTGTTCGTCATCTTCCATTTGCCAGCCGGTGTCCACTTCCTGAATATGCGCGCTATGGGCGTACACATCGACAATCACCGGAAACTCGGGGATATCGCGGTCGTACAGCCGGTAGCATTCGGTGTCTTGCCGGCGAGCCCACTTGGCCAAGTGGCGGTGGTTCTTGTTCAGGCGGTTAATCAGCGGGGTGAGGTCACGCATGGCGGTTTCCGGGGGCAAGGGGCTTGGGCGTTTGGTGGGTGAGGGCTTGATCAATACGCGCCGTCGCGGCCCAGCACTACTTTGATGGTTTTAATCAGAATTACAATGTCGTACCACAGCGACCAGTTGCGCACATACCAGCAGTCCAACGCCACCCGGCTGTCGTAGTCGATGTCGTTGCGGCCACTGATTTGCCACAGACCGGTGATACCGGGCCGTGCCATCAGGTAAAACACTTTGTCGTCACCGTAGCGCTCCACTTCGTCGGCCACCACCGGGCGCGGGCCCACCAGGCTCATGTCGCCGCGCAGCACGTTGATCAGCTGCGGCAGTTCGTCCAGGCTGGTCTTGCGGATAAAGGCCCCCAGTGCGGTGACACGCGGGTCGTTTTTCAGTTTGAAGTCGCGCTCCCATTCGGCACGGGCGTCCGGGTCACGTGCCAGCAGGTCGGCCAGCCGCGCCTGGGCGTCAATCACCATCGAGCGGAATTTCAGGCAGCGAAACGGTTTGCCACGCCGGCCAATCCGGATATGGCCAAAGGTGGCCGGACCGCCATCGCGCGACACCAGCCAGGCCACACCCAGCAGCAGCGGCGCAAGCAGCAGCAGCAATACCGCCGAGGCCACCAGGTCAAAGCTGCGCTTGATGAAGCGCGACGCGCGGCGCGACAGATTATTGCGCACACGCAGCAGCAGCACTTCGTGACTGAAAAAATGGGTGAGTTCGGTGCCGTACAGCGGCAGGCCTTTCAGCGGCGGCGCAATGCTGACATCGGCCCCCGCCACGCTGAAGCGCTGCACCAGTTGCTGCTGCACCTCCAGCTGTTCGGTTTCCAGCGCAATCAGGATGGCAGGCTGGTGATAGCGGGCCAGAAACTGGCTGGCGGGTTCTTCCAGCAGATAGGGCAGCAGCGGTTTGCCGCAAATCGGCTGGTCGTCGAGGTTTTCGGCGTCGCGCACGTCGGCACAGGGGGCCACAAAGCCCAGCACATGGTAGCCCAGCCAGGTTTCGCTTTTCAGCGCGGCAAACGCTTCGCGGGCGTTTTCGCCAAAGCCGAACACCAGCACCTGCCGCTCCCACCAGCCCAGCTTCATCATCAGCCGGCGCATCAGCACCCGGCCCAGTACCACGGTCAGCAGCGACACGCTCCAGGTGGTCAGCCACCACAGCCGGGAAAACGGCGACTTGAGCATGAACATCAGCGCGGCGTCCAGCACCGCCAGCACCAGCATGGCCATCACCACATCACGGGTTTCATCCCAGAATGGCCGGCGCTGGGTGTAGTGGCCGCGCACCAGCCAGAACCAGCCAATGCCAGCCAGCACCAGCCCCAGCCAGACCGACAGCCGCAGCGAAGCATCCGGGGTGGCAACAAAGGCCGGCAGTTCGCGCCAGTGACGCACGACGGCGGCCAGCCAGAAGCCCACTTGGTGGGCCAGCAAGAACATCAGCAGGTCGGTGGAGACCAGCAGCCATTTGCTCAGGTGAGGACGGGTATTCGGGGCGGGGTGGGCGTTAATCATCACAGCTCGGCGGGTTCAACACACACGCCGGCACACCATCGCTGACGCCAGGTTAGGCGTGAATCCCCCGGCGTCGCCCGGATTCTGCTTGAGCCACACCATCTGGACAAGCGCTTTGTACATAAAAGCTGATCCAGATCGGCACCGGGAGGCAAGGTGCCGATGCCACAGCTGACAGCCGACGACAGGAGTGGATAAAGGGGATGACAGAAGATCGTCGGGACAGCAGTGCAATGAGCGCATGCCACTGCGCCCGCTGTGGTCATTCCGATAATTTACTCCCCGAAAAAGGTCATACGATGAGTTTGCTGATCAATGTGAAAGACCCGATCTACGGTGCCCAGGGTGATGGCATCACCAACGATACCCAGGCATTTATTGCCGCCAGCGCCGCACTCAGCGCCCAGGGCGGCGGCACACTGTACATTCCGCCAGGGGTGTACATTGTGGGTGAACAGACGTTTGCCGGTCAGGCTGGGCTGGGCTATGCCTATTTGGGCAAAGACATCATCTACATTCACGACTGCGATATGCCGGTGGTGATACAAGGCGAGCAGGCCGTGCTGAAAGCGGCGCCGGGCCTGAAATTTGGCAGCTTTGACCCGGTAACGGGTGACAGCTATGAACCCGCCAGCATGCCGTTTATTGACTCGGATTATGCCGCGTCGACTTACCGGATGATTGTCGTGGTCAATAATCGCCAGGTGGTGATTCGCGATCTGGAGCTGGACGGCCAGTCGGACACCATCGTGCTGGGCGGAGGCTGGGGCGATCTTGGCCGTCAGTTGAATGCTTACGGGGTGTACTCGTTCAATAGCCAGAACCTGCGAGTGGAAAATGTCCACACCCATCACCACGGCCTGGATGGGGTGATGGTGCTGCAAGTGGGCACCACCGCAGAGTCGCCACGCACTCCGGCGACCTTGATCAATGTACGCAGTGAATACAATGCCCGCCAGGGCTTGAGCTGGTGCGGTGGCAACGGGCTGACCGCGATTGACTGCCAGTTCAACCACACCGGCAGAGGCGGCTTCTTCTCGTCTCCGGCCGCCGGGATTGACATTGAAGCGTCGGAAGGGGTGGTTCGCAATGGTTTGTTCATCAATTGCGAAATCATCAACAATGTTGGGGTGGGCTTTCTGGCTGACACGGGCGATTCGGCGGATATTACCTTGCAGCGCTGCACCCTGATTGGCTCCACCAACTACCCAATCTGGCCGCGCAAGCCGCGCATCCACTTCATGGACTGCACCCTCTCCGGCCAGATAGTGAATACCTGCGGCGAGCAAACGCCTGGCGATGGTCAGGCCACGCGCTTTACCGGTTGCTATCTGACTGACCAGATCACCTACAACAACCAGGTTCACATGTATCCCGGCTGGTACTTGCTGGACCTGGGCGGCGGCAGCCTGGGGGTATCACTGGACCATTGCACAATCCATACCGGGATCGGCGCTTTGATGTACACCGGTGGGCAAGTGATATTGGACAGCTGCAATCTGATCCAGACCACCACGTACACCTGCTCGATTGAAGCATTGTTCTCCGGACAATCCAAGGTGCAAACCGCCGGGGTATTTGGTAATTCCGGGTTGCTGGTGATCGGACGTTTGTTGTGCAATGGTCAGGAGATGGCCAGTTATCAGGGTGCGCAATGGCGCCTGTATCTGCAGAGCAATAATGGCAGCGCCACCGGCTCGCGCCAAACGCAGGGCTACGCCTACGATCCGAGTGCTTTTACCGGCGTTGATTCGGCGCTGCAAGGCGATATCATTTACAACACGGCAGCAGTGGCCGGAGGGTACGCGGGCTGGATTTGCGTAGGGGCGGGCCAATGGAAACCCTTTGGCGCAATTGCCAACTGATGACCTGACCCACTAAAAACCCGATTGTCACAAAAAATCAGCCCGACTGTATGCATGCAGTCGGGCTGATTTTTTATCACCTCCCCCACCAATTAAAATGTCATTGCTGACATCCTTCAACTGCTTAACATAAGGTGCAAATGAAATACTGACGCTCAGGATAAGCCTGCTGGAAGCCAACAGCTTATGCCTGAACCAGAATATTTCACTCAATGAACATCAGATGAGGATGCCATGACTGCACCTATTCCTAAAACCATTTATCTTGATGCCATCAATAATGGCAATGTCAATGTCACCGACAAATTTATTAAGGCATGCACCGATCTGTGCGCGGCTGGCGGTGGCGTCTTGCAAATTCCCCCTGGCATTTACCTGGTAGGCGAGCAGCTGTTTGCCGGGCAAACCGGCCTGGGTTACGCCTATCAAGGCAAGGATGTGATCACCATCAGCGGCTGCAGCACACCCGTGCTGATTCAGGGCGAAGGTGCCA
>ERZ724524.694-NODE-694-length-22236-cov-4.904648_pt1 | contig 22236 bp, 12 predicted proteins | sample MGYA00376057_ERZ724524 | MGnify/ENA primary metagenome ERZ724524 (study PRJEB28724, sample SAMN07190888) | wastewater metagenome | isolation source: influent of sewage treatment plant in Hong Hong | place: USA: Christiansburg, Virginia | collected 2016-03-01 ...
TGCCCGGTGGTTTGCCGAGCGGCTCCAGCTCGTGCGGCCGGAGCCTCGGGTGACGGGACTGGCGGCGCGCTGTGCTCGACACCCTGACGTTGCCGATAGGCTGAGCGAGCTGCTTCGTTGTGTCGGGCTACCGGTCAGCCGGGTGTCGGCGCGGCGAACCCCGATCGGTCCCGAGTATTTTGAAAATGAGGCTGAGCAAAAACATGTGGTGCAGGCGCTGCTTGGTTACAGCGATGGGTTTGTGCAAACCAACGACGGCGAGCTGATTGCCGAGCGAGATGGCAGCTTTGTGGATCTGTTTCTAACGTCGCTGTTGGTTGGGATGCGCGGACCGACCGGGCGAGAGAGTGATTTTTCTGCGGCGGAGCTATCGGAAAGCACACTGCGGCTGCTGCATCTGTCGCCGATTGCGCTCGCTGATCCACAGCATCCCGCCCCGGTGTTTGTGGTCGATGATCTGGGTCGAGGACTCAGTCCAAAGGTGGTGGCGACGCTGCTCGACTACCCGCAACGGCCTGGCGACCGACAACTCCTGGCGACTGCGCTACCCGACTCCGACTTGGTCGGTATGTTTCCAGCGGAGGCGGTGCGCCGTCTACCAGAGCCAACCCAAAGCGCGAGATAGGCTAGGCCCGGTGGACTGGGTACAATGCAGGCCGTGAACCCATCCTCGCCTGTCGTTCCGTCCCACGCCTCGTCTGAGACGCTGGCGATCATCATTCCGTGTTTCAACGAAGCCGAGGCCCTGCCCCAGCTTGCACAGCGCTTGCCCGAGGTGGTCGACAAGCTGGCGAATCGCTATGCCAAAGTCGATGTCTTCTTCGTCGACGATGGCTCGACAGACGATACCCTGGCTGAGCTGCGTCGGCGCTTCGCAAGCGATCCGAGGTTTCATGTTCTCGTCCACGAGAAAAATCGTGGGCTGGGGGCAGCGCTGCGGACGGGCTTTGCGGCCTCGCACAGTGATGTGGTCGTGACCACGGATGCCGATGGAACGTATGAGTTTGGCGAGATATTGGGGATGACCGCGCTGCTTTCGTCGGACGTGGATATCGTCACCGCGTCGCCCTATCACCCAGAAGGTGGCGTCGATGGGGTTCCGGCGTACCGATTGATCCTGTCGCAGGGTGCGTCGCTGGTGTATCGGGTGATGCTCGATCCACACCTACACACCTACACGGCGATGTTTCGGGCGTACCGGCGGCATGTACTCGATGCGGTGCCGTTTGAATCGCCGGGCTATCTGGCGATGGCCGAGATCCTGAGCGAAGCACTGCTGGCTGGCTTTCGAGTGGCAGAGTTTCCGACGGTGCTTCATGTTCGCAAATATGGTCAATCGAAGGCCAGGGTGGCGCGGATTCTTCGCGATCACTTGCGCTTTCAGGCCCGGCTGCTGCCGCGTGCGCTGTTTCGACACCTGGATCGATTGGGGCTGTAGCGATGGCGAAGTTGACTGTCTGCACCGTGCTCGGCACCCGTCCCGAGATCATCAAACTGGCACCGCTGATTCCGCTGCTCGATGGTCAAATGGGGCTCCGTCAGGTGCTGCTGCATACCGGCCAGCACTATTCGTTTGATATGGATGCGGTGTTTTTTACCGAGCTGGGACTGCGCAGCGTCGATGTTCAGCTCGCGGTCGGCTCTGGGAGTCATGCGGTTCAGACGGCCGCCATCCTGATCGGCGTCGAAAGGGCGATCCTCGAACACGGAATCGGTCTGGTGCTGGTGTTCGGTGATACAAACAGCACGCTGGGGGCGGCGCTAGCGGCGGCGAAGCTGGCGGTGCCGGTGGTTCACATCGAGGCCGGCTGCCGGTCGTTTGTGCGCACGATGCCCGAGGAAATCAACCGGGTGCTCGTCGACCACTGCTCGGCGCAGCTACTGGCACCGAACCAGGCCGCTTTTCAGCACCTTCGCTCGGAAGGCATTGCCGAGCGCGATATCACCGTAGTCGGTTCGACGGCGATTGATGCGGCGCGGGCATTTGCCCCGCGTGCGCAGGGTCGTACGATTGTCGCCGAGTCGCTCTCGAAGCTGGGCTGTAGCGCGGATCAGCCTTATCTGACGTGTACCGTTCATCGAGCCGAAAACACCACTCCCGAGGTTCTACCGGGTCTTGTGCGGGGGCTGTCTCGCCTGGCTGAGCGGTATCCGCTGTTATGGCCGGTGCATCCACGTACCCGACGGCTACTCGATGAGCTAAAGCTGCCGCTGTCACCCCGGATCGGGCTGCTGCCGCCGGTGGGGTATCTCGATATGCTGGCGCTGCTCTCGGATTCGCTGGCTCTTTGTACCGATTCAGGCGGGCTTCAAGAAGAGTCGTATGCGCTGGGGACACCGGTGCTGATCCTGCGCAATGAAACCGAGTGGTCGTATCTGGTCGACGGCGGCTGTGCGACGCTGCTCGGCAATCGCGAGGACGATGTGGTGCGGCGCGGTCTGGCGAGCCTGGAGACTGCGGAAAATCAGCGGATGCGTCTGGCGGCAAAGGCGCTGACGGCGAGACTGGCCGATGGTGGGGCGGCGGCGAAGATTCTCGAAGCAGTGACCTCACGCTGGCTGTAGCGACAGCGGTCTCGTGAGGTGTCGTTCATCGCTTACGCACCGAGAATGACCCGGGCCACGGTCTGCGGATCTTCCCACTGCGGGTAGTGGCCGACTTCGTGCAGCGGTACATACTTCGCATCTGGTCGCCGCTGCAGCACGTCTTTGGCAATGGCTGGTACCGACACCGGATCGCGCTGTCCCCAGATCACCGTCAGCGGCACCTTGCTAGCGGCCAGCGCATCGAGCCACGTGAGCTCGTGCTGCTTTCGTTCCAGCAAATAGCGGATGAGCAGGTGGTAGTTCCGATGACCGCCATTGTGCCGAATCAGATCCCAAAACAGATTCAGTTCTTCGTCGGAGGGGCGGACCGGAAACAGCTTTGCGAACTGTTGTGCGAACACCCACCGATTGATCAGCCCTAGCCGTGTGAGAAGTGGGCCAATCTGCGGATGCAGCAGCAGTCGTTGGGTCATCAGCGGTCGATAGTGAAGCAAAAGTACGCTGCCATTCAGCAGGACCAGCTTTTCAATCGGTAGCTCTGGACGTCGCAACAGCTCAAGCGCCACCGAGCTACCCATGTCGTGCGCAACCAACGTCAGAGGCCCGAGTCCGCAGTGCTGTGCCACCGAAACCGCGATGTCGGCCTGCTCGAACAGAGAGTAGTTGTGGTTCTGAGGCTTATCGGAATAGCCGTAGCCGAGGAAATCGAACAGGATCAGCCGCCGCTTTCGGGCCAGCAGCGGCACGAGCGGCGCGTAATCGAAGCTTGAAGTGGGAAAGCCGTGGAGAAACAGGATCGGCGGGCCGGAGCCGTACTCGCTGACAAAGATGCGGTGACCGCGAAGCTCGACCAGGCGGCCTTGCGCACGAAAATCAGCAAGGCTCGGCAGCGGGGACATTTAGACCGGCGTGGAGCTGCTCGACCGACCGCGAGGCTTCTTCTGTGCGGCCAGCGACTTTTCGTTCAGCCAGATCAGGATCGGGCTGGCAATGAACACCGATGAGAACGTACCGATGATGACGCCGACGTTCATGGCAAAGGCGAAGTCACGGATGACGCCCGTGCCCCAGATGTTCATCGCCAAGGTGACGAAGAACACCGTTGCCGAAGTCAAGATCGTACGCGACAGCGTTTCATTTACCGAGAGGTTGACGATCTGCGAGAACTTCTTGTCGCGCATCTTGCTCGCGTTTTCTCGGATGCGGTCGAAGACGACGATGGTGTCGTTCATCGAGTAACCAATGACCGTCAAGATCGCCGCGATCGTCGTCAGCGAGAACTCTTTGTAGGTCACCGCGAACGCGCCCAGAACAAAGACGGCGTCATGAAGCAGCGCGATGACGGTGCCCGGTCCGTATCGGAAGTCGAAGCGAACCAGGATGTAGAGCATGATGAAGCCGATGGCAGCGAGCAGCGAGATGATGCCGTTGTCGCGAAGCTCCTTACCGGCTTTGGCACTGACCGAGCCCATCGATGGAATCGCAGCCACAGAGCCTTCACCGAGCTTACCGTCGAGAGCCTTGCGAATCTCTTGCGCGAGGCCGACCAGCACCACTTCGTAGGTGTTGTCTTCTGGGCGACCGAAGCGCTGAACTTGAGTCGTGGTGATATCAGCGGCGCGCAGGATCTCTTGGATTTGCGCCGGTTCGACTGCTTTGTTCAGCCGCACATAGGCCTTGTCTCCTCCATCGCTGAACTCGAACTTGCGCAGCGACTCTTGGCCCAGTTTTTCCCGCAGAACCGACTCCGCTCGCTTGGCCTGCTCTGGCGTCAGAGCCGAGACAGCGGGGAAGCGAACCAGGAACGCGTTCTTGAACTCGGGGAGCGTGACTACCTCGCTGTCTCGGTAGCCGCCTGCTTCCATTGCATCGCGGATGATGCTCGGATTGACATCCTTGCTGAAGTCGACCCGCATCTCGGTGCCGCCCCGGAAGTCGATCGCGAAGTTCAGCGCATGACCTCGGCCGGGCAGGATCATGTTGATCGGCAGCATCAGCAGGGAAAACACGATCAGGATCGCCGAAGAGATCAAAAGTGGCTTCGTCTTTCCGACGAAGTCGAAGTTGTGGTCTGGGCGGATTAGCTCGAAGAAGTGCTGTGACATGGGGCGCCTCAGATGCTCAGGGTGGCGCGCTTCTTGTTGCGCCCGACCATAAAGTCAAACATCACTCGCGACAGCCACACCGACGTAAACAGGTTGCAGACGATACCGGCCATCAGCGAAACCGCGAAGCCGCGAATCGGTCCCGTTCCGTAGGAGTAAAGTACGATACCGGCGACGAGGTTGGTTACGTGGGCGTCGAAAACGGTCCAGAAAGCTCGCCCGAAGCCGTTCTCGACGGCTTGACGCGGGGTCTTCCCAGCCCGCAGCTCTTCACGAATGCGTTCGTAGAAGATGATGTTTGCATCGACTGCCATACCGATGGTCAGCACGACGGCAGCGATACCTGGCAGCGTCAGGGTCGCCTGGATCAGCGACATGATCGATAGCAGATAGATGACGTTAAAGACCATGGCTACGTCGGCGATGATGCCAGCGGCACGGTAGTAGATCAGCATGAAGATGACGACTGCCAGCGTGCCGATGACCATCGAGGTGCGTGCTTTCGACACGGCTTCCGGTCCGAGCGTGGCACCAACCTGCGTTTCGAAGGACTTGCGCAGTGGTGCCGGCAGGGCACCCGTTCGAAGCACCGCGACGAGGTCTTTGGCTTCCTGCTGAAGCTGATACGGATCGGAAAAACCACCGAGGGTGATGCGAGCGCGACCACCGCCGATGCGTCCTTCAATCGTGGGAGCCGAGCTGACCTTCTCATCGAGGATGATGGCCATGCGGCGACCGATGTTGTTTCCGCTGACCTTTTCAAACAGGCCAGCGCCCTCGCTGTCGAAGGTGATGCCGACTTCAGGGCGACCGGTGTTGGGATCCCACTGCACTTCGGCATCGGTCAGATACTCACCAGTTAGCTCGGCGCGGCGGTGCAGATAGTACGACCGCCACATCTTATCCTGCGTCTCCTCGCCGTCGTCGTTGCGTCGCGAGGTCTGTTCGAACAGGATTTGATGATCCGAAGGAATCGCCAGTTCCGGCGGCAGCTCTTTGAGGAACCGTTCGAGGACCAGCTTGTCTTTGGCCTTGAGATAGACGTCGGTGTGCTGCTGGCTGTTGTCTTTCTGCTGCCAGGCATCGAATCCGACATCGAGACCCACATACTGCGACTTCTTGCTCTCGGCATGGGCCGACAGCTTCTGCATGTACTCAGAGCCGTCATCGGCCATCTTGAACTCGAGCTGTGCCGTCTTGCCAATCAGGCTTTTGACGCGCTCGAAGTCGGCCTGGGACAGACCCGCCAGTTCGACGATGATGTCGTTCTGTTTGCGCTGTACCACCGGCTCGGAGACGCCCAGCTTGTCGACACGATTCTTGATCGTCTCGACACCCTGACTTACCGCGTAGGAGCGCAGCTCGTCGATGTAGTCGGCGTCCATCTTGTACACCGTCTCACCGGTCTGCTCGTTCTGGGTATCTCGGGTCAAATACTTGGCGAACTCGCGCTCGAAGTTACCGTCGAGCTTCTTGGAGTCGCTCTTGTTCGGGAAGTTGACCCGCAGACGCGCCTCTGCGCCGTCGCCTTCGCGGATCACCCGTGCGCCCTTGACCTTCTTGTCTCGGGCCAGCTTCTCCTCAATCTGTGCCGCGAGACGGTCTGCTTTGTCGGACACCGCCTTGTCGACTTGCACTTCGTAGACGAGGTGGAGACCGCCTTGCAAGTCCAGACCAAGCGAGATCTTGCGAGAGAACGCCTTTTTGTACCAATCCGGTAGGCGATCGGTCTTGTTGGACCAATCGGCAAGGGACGGAATGAGTACCATCACCGACAGGATGGTGATGAGCGAGTAGCTAGCTACGCGGTAGTAAAAGGACCGCTCCATGCGTGTGTTGCTCCCAGGCTAACTAGAGGGCTGCGAGTGACCGCCCTCGGCAGGACAGTGCAGACCAAAGGACCATCGGTGTCTACTTGGCTTCTTCGGCAGCGGGCGTTGATGAGTCCGCTGGAGGAGCCTTGCTGATGATGTGCTCACGCAGGACTTTTACACGAACTTTGTCCTGCAACTCGATGGTGATGTAGCGACTGTTTTCAGGGGCAGCCGAGACTCGCGCCCACAGACCGCCCGACGTGATGATCTCGTCGCGGGGTTTGATCTGCTTGCGCCAGTCCTCGAGTTCGCGCTGCCGCTTTTGCTGAGGCCGAATCAGGATGAAGTAGAAGATCCCGATGAGGAAAACGGGGAGGAGCAGGTTGCTCATGGCCATCAGGCCACCACCGCCCGACGCCGCTTGAGCCAGCAGGCTAGACGGGTCGCTGTGTAGTGCGGTCGCAACGCCAAGCAGGGTGCAAGTCACGGAAAATGCCTCCAAATATCGGACGGGCAGCTTTGATACAGCAAGCCGGAGTGAGTAGCAAACCTTGCCACCCTGGTCAACTGCTTTGTATTACTGTGACCCATGTGCTCACTCGGATTCAATCGAGAAGTTAGCATCTCTAGCAAAGCAGCCATGTTCCGGTGCCATCGTGCGCGTTGGGGTCATCTTGGGTTCGGACTGGCGGCAGTTTTGGTCGGGCCATTTGCTTCATGGGACCAGCATTGGTTGGCTTCAGCGCGTGCCGCCGCACCGCCCTCGCTCAGCATCGATCTGGACGGTGATGGTCGTACAGATACCGTGACGCTCGATGAGTCCGGGCAGCTCGCAGTCCAGCGGTCTGGGCAGGCTGAGCCACCGCAGCTACTGCGGATGGAGCTTGGGGAACGCTACAAGCGAATCAGCGAGGGCAAGCTAGTTCAGCAGCAGACCCGACATGGACAGCGGTTTGCGGTTGCGACGGGACAGCGGGCACCGGGTCAGCGAATGGCGTTATGGGCGACGGTCCGTGACGGCAAGCTGGTTGCGGCGTACAACGGGCCCGTGGGTCCGGTGGGCAGCGACGGCGAGTATTCGCTCGGCATCGAAGTGGTGGATGGTGTGCTGTTGCGTTATCAAACCGCACCATCCATCGAGCGTTGCGATGGTGAGCGGCGGCTATTTGTCGAGCAGTACGCTGCAGACGGTCGGTGGCTGCCTGATCCCGAGCGAGTTCTTCCCAAAGTGGAGGCGATGGCACCGCTTCCGAGCACGATCCACGAACCGAGCCAGCTTCTCACGACGCCGAACGGGGCATCGATCACACCGTTTCCGATCTTTCGGTTGGCGGCGGTCAGTCGGCAGGTTGGGATCAATCGGGCGGACTTGCTGACGCCACCTCGCGAACTCGAGGATGGTCAGGCGCAGACGGCGTGGCGTGGAGCTCATGATGCGCGAGGGACGTTTTTCACCTGGAAAGCCGAGCTGGCGGGACGGTCGCTGACGGCATTGCGGATCACTCCAGCGACGGTTGCTTCCGGCGTTTTGCCCACTCAGATGATTCTGACGACGTCGGGCCAAGAAAGCTGGCGAGTCTCCCTGTTGGGGGGAAGTCGTCCGCTGTGGGTGATGCTGCCGAAGCCGGTGCCGACGAGCTGTGTCTCGTTGACCATCGAACATCCGGGCACGCGTGACGGCCAATGGAGTGCCTTGGGCGATGTCAGTCTCTTTAGTGATCTCGACGGTGGTGATGCGCTGGCAGTGCTGCTTGGGCAGCTTGGGTCGACGGACATGAGGAGCGCCGAGGCGGCAGAGCGGACGTTGGCCGCGCAGATTGACAGCGGCGATCCCCGACGGGCCGACCAGTTGGTGAAATCCCTCACGGCAGCGATGCCGACGAGTCGAGGGAGTACCAAACGGCGCTATCAGGCGCTGCTCGGCAAGCTCTGTGCAAGGGCGGTAGGGCTTACGGCAGCGATGCAAACGATGTTGCTGGACACCCTGATCGGGGCGATTTCAGTCGCAGAGATCGAAGAACGACCGGCGCTATTCGCGGCGGCGACGGTTTTGTCGAAGCAACCGAACCAAGCCATTGCCGTCGCGACCTCGGTGGAGGGACTGGTGCTGGATGCTCGACGGTCGTGGCCGCTGCGCGGGCAGGCGCTGACGTGGATCGGGACCGAGGGCACGCTTCCGCAGTTGTTGACGATAGGCCAGCGCGTGGCGGCTCAACCTGGGCTACGTGCTCCGCTGGTCGACACACTCGCTCGCAAGCTCCACTGTCTGGGGCCGAGTGATTCACGTTGGTCGACCGTGACGGGCGCGATCGAGACCTCGCAGCAGCATCCCGCGTGGCAGATGGTGCTCGTCGACGCGCTGACGGAGTCGGTGTTGGGCTGTCCCGGAGACGAGGGGCGACGCTTGGTAGGGGAGCAGGTGGCGGCACTGTGGCGAAGTAGCTCGACGGTCACCGAGGAAGAGAGCCGGTTTGGGGTGCGCTACCGACTTCTGAAGGCACTTGGGCGGCTGGATTTGGCGATAGCTCCTGCTCTCCTCGATGAAGTGCTGCGCGACGATCAGCCGCCAGAGCTTCGCCAAATGGCGGCGCGAGTCTTGGCGAAGACGCGGCCGCTGGACATCGAGCGGTCCAAACGTGCCCTTGCCGATGCGGATGCGGGCGTGCGAGTGATGCTGCTCTCCGGATTGGTCGGTCGACGAGAGGAATCGCTGACACCGCTTGTGACACCGCTGGTCACGGCCGATCTGTGGCCGATGGTCAGACGGGCAGCCGCAGAGGTAGTCGCCAGTGTGTGCCAATCGGGTACAGCGCCGCCCGATGTGGTGGTGACAACCTTGGAACGAGCACTGGCTGATGCGGATGACGGGGTCGCTGGGCTGTCGCTGCAAGGCCTGTCACGCTGTCTGGGCGCTCGCGGGCTAAGTCGCTATCAAGCACTGCTGACCGATGGCAAGGCGGCCCCTGCGGTGCGTGGACAAGCCTGCCTGCTGGTGGCGCGGCACGGGCTTGGCTCAGCGACGACGGCTGCGAAAGCGCATCAGGCAATCGGGGAAGGACTGGGCGACTTGATCGATGATCCTCGGGCAGCAGACCGCAGCTTGGTGGCGGCGGTCCAGTGTATGCGTGCAATCGGAGAGCATGGCGATGGCCGTGATCTGGGCCTGCTACTGGCTCGGCTGGATCGCGAGGCTCCGGACGGGCTTCGACGAGGCGCGGCGGAGGCGGTCCTGAAGATCTGTCAGCGTCAGACCACTGCGCTGGCCAAGGACGACCGCCAAGGACTGGCGGATCTGTTGCGACTGGCGGCTGAACCACGTGACAGCCTGCTGCATAGCCTTCTTCCTAAGCTCAAGGCGAGCTGCGGCCCTTGGTCAACCACTTCGCCCTAAGGTTTATCGCCGCCCACCGCGCATCGCTCGACCTCGCCTAGCATGTTTGTTTATGCTGATGGCTTGTCGAAGGAGACACCGTGAGTACGGAACCGACTGACAAGTCTGCCTCAGAGAATCCCGCCAGCGCAACGTCTGCCTCGGAAACTGCTTCCAAGACCGAGTCTGGCGCGGCGGAGCCAGCGTCCACCTCGCTACCGGCTGGTTCGTCCGAGATCGAACCACCCGGCGTTTTGCGTCGAATCGGGCGCGGTGTATTCGGGCAGGTCAGTTGGCAGCCACCACCTTGGCTCGCAGCGATCTTCGGGGGTCTTTCGCGGGGCGGTCGTTGGCTCGGTGCGCATAAGTCGGCTTCGGCGGTCTTGTTCGTTGCCTTGATTGCGCTCGGTGGCGGGGTCTACTTCGGGAATCGCTGGCTGGAAAAGCAGCCGAAGCCGATCGAGATGTCGGTTCGCATCGATCCTCCCGAAGCGACCAAGCTGGAGGACAACGCCAAACCGGACACGCTGCGGGTGCTGTTTGGTGGTTCGGCGGCACCGATTGAACGGGTGAAGAAGCCCGTGACGTTCGGTGTGGAGCTGGCTCCGCCGCTGCAAGGTAGCTGGCGCTGGGACTCCGATCGCGTCCTTACTTTTGTCCCCAAAGAGGACTGGCCCGTTGGTGAGAGTTTTTCGGTCAAGCTGATGAAGCGCGGTCTGCTCGCCGATGATGTGCGGCTGACCGACTACGGGTTGAGCTTTGAGAGCGCCCCGCTCACCGGACGATTTACGCAGCAAGAGTTCTATCAAGATCCGCAAGATCCGACGCAGAAGAAGGTAGTGGCGACGCTGGCGTTTACTCACCCGATCGACAAGGCTGATTTTGAAAAGCGTCTCGAAGTCGAGCTGGTGACCAAAAAGGACGGGGCACAGACGGTCACTCCGTACCGTTTCCAGGTGACCTACGACAAGTTTGCAGCGACGGCGTATGTCCACTCCGATCCGGTGCGGATTCCCGACCACGACTCGATGATGATGGTCCGGGTGCAAAAGGGAGTGAAAGCGGCGCGGGGTGGTAAGCCGACCAAAGAACCGATCGGCACGTCGGTGACGATTCCCGGGCTCTATGACTTTCTACGGGTCAGCGAGGCGAGTCTCCAGCTCGTCAACAACGCGCAGATGGAGCCGGAGCAGGTTCTCGTGCTCGCAACGAACACCGGAGTGACCGAGGCTGAGATCAAAAATGCGCTCAGCGTGGTGGTGCTTCCCAAGCGGCCTCCGAACGACAAGAGCCCATCGAAGGAACAGTACGGATTTAGCCTTAACGAGATCGGTCCCGACGTGCTGGCTCATGCCCGGCCCGTCAAGGTCGAGCAGATTCCGAACGAAAAAGAGTATTCCGAAACGCACTCCTTCCGTTACGTGGCCGAGGTGGGAGAGGTTCTGTATATCAAGGTCAAAAATGGGATGCGCTCGGCGGGCGGTTACGTCCTCGGGCGTCCGTCCGAACACATGCTGATGGTGCCGGAGTTCCCCAAGGAACTCCGCGTGATGCAGACCGGCTCTCTACTCGCGATGTCCGGCGAGCGCAAAGTGCCGTTATTTGGGCGCGATGTAGAGTCGGTGCGCGTCGAGATTGGCCGCGTCCTACCGAACCAACTCCAGCATCTGATTTCGCAGAATACGGGGTCGTTTCAGAACCCGGACTTTTCCAACTATCGCTTCACTCCAGAGAACATCACCGAGCGGTTTTCCGACGTCATCGACATGCCCAACCTCGGTCATGGCAAGGCGCAGTATGCGGCGGTGAACCTGGGTAAGTACTTCGACCAAAAGGGGCAGAGCCGACTCGGCCTGTTCTTCCTGAAGGTTGAGAGCTGGGATCCGCACAAAAAAGAAACGACCGGACAGAGCGATCAGCGACTGATTTTGTTGACCGACCTGGGCGTACTGGTCAAAGACAACGTGGATCACTCGCACGATGTGTTTGTGCAGTCCCTCAAAACCGGCGAGCCGGTCAAGGGGGCCGAGGTCGAGGTGATTGGCAAAAACGGTGTGGCGATTCAGACCGCCGTCACTGATGCCGAAGGTCACGTCAGCTTTCCGAAGTTAAGCGATTTTGTGCGCGAGCAGGCCCCGCTTGCCTATCAGGTATCGAAGGGCGGCGATTTGTCCTTTCTGCCGTATGGGCGGCATGACCGCTATCTCGATTTTTCGCGTTTTCCCATCGAGGGAATCCACGACAGCGAAAAGCCGCAGGGCCTGCAAGCGTACCTATTTTCGGATCGTGGTATTTACCGTCCTGGCGACGAGATTCGCATCGGTCTGATCGTCAAGAGCCAGGATTGGAAGCAGAAGCTTGGCGGGGTGCCGCTGGAGCTGTCGATCGACGATGCACGCGGCGTGACGGTGCGGCGCGAAAAAATCCGGTTGTCTGACGCGGGATTCGAGGAAATCCGCCATCAGACGCTCGACGCCTCGGCGACGGGCACCTGGAACGTCAATGTCCATATCGTCAAAGATGGCCAGGCGGGCAGCCTGCTGGGTTCGGTGGCGGTGCGGGTTCAGGAGTTCCTGCCGGATCGGCTGAAGATCTCGGCGCGGCTGAGCAAAGAGTCGCTGGAAGGGTGGGTGTCTCCCGATGGACTGAAGGCGAGGGTGCAGCTCCTGAACCTGTTTGGCACTCCGGCGGAAAATCGTCGGGTCAAGGCCTCACTGATGCTATCGCCGACGCTGCCGAGCTTTAGCAAGTTCCGCGAATACCAGTTCTTCGATCCGATGCAGGCCAAAGAAGCGCTGTCGGAAAATCTCGAAGAAGGCGAGACCAACGAAAAAGGTGAGTCGGAGTTCGAGCTACCACTGTCGCGCTTTGCGAGCGCCACCTATCGACTGCGGTTTGTCGCCCAAGGCTTTGAGGCAGAGGGTGGTCGCTCGGTCGCGGCAGACACGCAGGTGACGGTGTCACCGATGGACTACCTGCTTGGTTACAAGTCCGACGGGGATCTTGGCTACGTAAGCAAGGCGAGTCGACGCAGTGTGCACCTGGTGGCCGTCGGTCCGCAGGGTACTTCGGTGGCGAAACCGGCCGTGCGCACCATGCTGTTCGAGCGTCGCTACCTATCGGTCCTGATCAAGCAGGACAACGGTACCTACAAGTACGAGTCGGTGAAGAAAGAGATGGTCGTCGAGGACAAGAAGCTGTCAGTGCCAAGCGGCGGTGTGACCTATCCACTGCCGACGCAGCAGCCGGGCGACTTCTTCCTCGTGTTTAAGAACGACAAGGACCAGGTTCTCAACCGAATCGAGTTTTCTGTCGCAGGTGAAGGCAACCTGACGCGCTCGCTCGAAAAGAATGCCGAGCTTCAGCTCAAGCTCAAAAACCCCGACGTGTCAGCGGGTGAAGAGCTGGAGATGCAGATTAAGGCTCCATACACCGGCGCCGGGCTTATCACCATCGAGCGTGACCGCGTCCGAGCCTACAAGTGGTTTCACACCAAGCAGAACGCCTCGATTCAGAAGATCACGGTGCCCGACGATATGGAGGGCAACGGCTACGTCTCGGTGTCGTTTATTCGAGGCATCGACTCGAAGGAAGTCTTCATGGCCCCGCTGACCTACGGCGTGGCCCCGTTTAGCATTTCCAAAGAGAAGCGCACCGCCAAGATCACCGTGAACGCGCCGGATTTGGTCAAGCCGGGCGAGCCGTTCAAGCTGCGCTATCACACGGATCGTCCGACGAAGATCGTGCTGTGGGCGGTCGATGAAGGAATCCTGCAAGTCGCCAAGTACCAGACGCCCGATCCGCTAGCGTACTTTTTCCAGAAGCGGGCGCTCGAGGTCAAGACCGCCCAGATTCTGGACCTGCTCCTTCCCGAGTTTTCACGCTTGCTCAAAGCGGCACCGGGTGGTGACGGCGATGGCTCGGCCCTGCGTAACCTCAATCCGTTCAAGCGGCGGCGCGACAAGCCGGTGGCGTACTGGTCGGGCATTATCGATTCCGACACGGAGGACAAAGAGGTCACGTACCAAATTCCCGACTCGTTCAATGGCACGCTGCGGGTGATGGCCGTGGCGGTGGCTGCGGATGCAGTTGGGGTGTGGAGCAAGAAGGCCCTGGTGCGCGGCGACTTTGTACTGAGTCCGAATGTGCCCACCGTGGTGGCACCGGGCGATGAGTTTGAAGTCTCGGTCGGCGTTGCCAACAACGTGGTGGGTTCGGGAGCAAGCGCCAAGGTGACGGTGCAGCTCCAGACCTCGAAGCACCTTCAAGTGACCTCCGATGCCGCGCCATCGCTGAAGATCGGCGAAATGCGCGAGTCGGTGGCGCGCTTCAAGCTAAAGGCGACGCAGGTGCTCGGCTCGGGGAACATGACCTTTGTGGCGTCGTTTGGCGGGAAGTCGGCCAAGTATTCGATCGACTTGTCGGTACGTCCGGCGGCCCCGCTCTATACGACCACGCAGGTGGGGCACTTGCCACCGGGTGGGGGACGGACCCAAGTCGCGGTTCCTCGCGAGATGTTTGCGGAGTATCGGGTGCTATCGGCGGGCATTGCGCCGCTGCCACTCGGGCTATCGCAGGGTCTTGCGCAGTACCTCGAGAAGTTCCCGCACGGCTGCACCGAGCAGCAGGTCAGCCAGGCCATGCCTGCGCTGATTGGTCGCTCGCGTCCCGAATTTGGCATCAAGGCCGATGCAGCGGAGCTCTCTTTCCAGAACATCGTTTCGACGTTGCGCTCCAGACAGAACGACGACGGCGGCTTTGGTCTGTGGGCAAACCCCAATCAGGTCAATGACTTTGCGTCGGTGTATGCGACCCACTTCCTGCTCGAAGCGAAGGAGCGCGGGCTGCCGGTCCCGCCGGAGCTACTGAAGAAGAGCCTGGCGTTTTTGGATGTCCTGGTCAGCCGTGAAACCAGCTCGCTCAGCGAGGAGCGGGTGCGTTCCTATGCGGTGTACCTGTTGACGCGCTCGGGTGTGGTGACGACGCAGGCGGCGATGAGCGTGCGCAAGCGGCTCGAAACCCAGTACAAGGGCTGGGGCGAGGATCTGGCCGGGATTTACCTGGCTGCGACGCTGCAACTGCTGAAGCAAACGCGTGAGGCGCAGCGGATCATTGGGGCCGTCAACCTGGGTCAAATGAAGGACAGCGCGTCGGATTACCAGAGCTACTACGACCCGCTGATCCGCGACGCGCAGGCGCTGTACATCATGGCGCGGCACTTCCCGGAGCGCGTCAAGAGCCTGGGTGCAGATGCCCTGCTATCGCTGGTCGAGCCGATCGCGAAGGGTCGTTACAATACCCTGTCGTCGGCGTACTTGATTCTGGCGCTGGATACCTACGCACAGCTTGCTCAGGACCAGACCGATGTCAGCCAGCTCGCGATCATCGAGGTTTCGTCCTCGGGAAATCAAAAGCCGCTGACGCTTCCGGCGGGCCTCTTGCCACAGACGATGTTCTCGGCCGATGCGCGCAAGCTGCTCGTCTCATCGAGCAGTCCGCTGCGAACGTTCTATCAAGTGACCCAGTCGGGCTACGACCTGCGCGTCTCCACCGACGTGGTCAAGCAGAAGCTCGAAGTGCTACGCGAGATCGTCGGCAGCGATGGCAAGCCGATCAAAGAGCTAAAGCTTGGCGACGAGGCAGAGGTTCACATCAAGCTGCGCAGTCTCAATAAGAACGTCACGCTGTACAACCTGGCCTTGGTGGACCTGTTGCCTGGTGGCTTCGAGGTGGTGATCAATCCTCCCGCCGAGAGCAGCGACACCGATGGCGACGGCGATGAGGGCGACAGCGATCGCGGCGACAGTGATGAAGAAGGCAGCCATGAGGGCGACGGTGAGGGCGACGGCGAAGGCAGCCATGACAAGCCCGAGCGATCGGCCAAAAAGACCTCAGCGGCCCCATCGCAACTGCCGATTGCCAAGGATGGCTCGACGTGGACGCCGGAATATGGCGATGTTCGGGAAGACCGCGTAGTCCTGTACGGCAGTGTCGGTCCAGAGGTCATGGAGTTCATCTATGCGATACGGGCAACCAACGCGGGCTCGTTCGCCGTGCCGCCGCTCCAAGGCGAGAGCATGTATGACCGCAGCGTCATTGCTCGTTCTGCCGGCAGTAAGATTCGGGTAGTCAAAGAGTAGTGGATGTCGTCGACGAGCGGCTTTTCGACCGGCAACTACGAGAGCCGCCAAATCACTACGGAGACATGGCAAGATAGGCGAAATCTGGACCGTGGTTTTGGTTCTCCACGGGAGCACTGAGTGCTGTGGTCCGATCCGAGAATTGGTGTAGAGGGAGTTGTACAAATAATGGGTTACTTCTTAAAACGATGGGCGTTAGCGGGGGCGATGGCCTTGGGGGCACTGTGCACGCCCAAGCCAGCGGTGGCACAGGACGTCAAGACCGGCTTCCAGATCAATCGCTACGAGCCGACGGCAGCCGGTGAATGGTCCTTCTGGGTCGATCACCCCTGGTATTCCTCGACGCGTTACTTTGCTGCGGGAATCACGCTCAACTACGCCCACAACCCGCTGGTGTTCGGTCGGACCGATGCCACGGGGTCGTTCAGCCAGACTCTCTCGGTCATCGAGCACCAGCTTATCGGTCACGTCGACCTGGCGGGATCGTTCCTCGACCGCGTGCTTATCACCGCGACCATGCCGATCGTGCTCCTCGAACGCGGGACTCCGGCAGCGGGCGTGACACCGGCAACTGGCGTCGTGATCTCGGATCCCCGCGTTGGTCTGTGGGTTCGCCTGTTCGGTCAGCCCTATCGCAGCGCCGTTTCGATGAGCATTGGTGCCAACGTCTGGATTCCGCTGCGCGCCTTTGCCGATGGCTCCAGTGCCGTCTCGAATGGTTCGAGTGATCAGTTCGTGCGCGTGATGCCGAAGCTGTCTCTCAACGGCCTGTCTCATCACGTCATGTGGTCGTTTACGGCGGGCTTTATGTACCGTGCGCCTGCCAAGATTGGCGATGCCTCGGTGAGCGATGCCGGTAGCACCGTTGGTTCCGAGCTTCAGCTCGGCGCGGCCATCGCCTACGCCAACACCGCTCGTCGCTTTGCCATTGGACCCGAGGCGATCTTATCGACGGTTGTGCTAGGAACTGCCAACGCCAAGCCGTTTGGTGGTGACTACACCAGCCTCGAAGTCCTGCTTGGTATCCACTACAACATCGCCAAGATTCTCCAGCTCGGTGTAGCCGGTGGTATCGGTCTGCTCCGTGAACCGGGCACCCCTGATGGCCGTGTGCTGCTCCGCCTGGCCTATGCCCCGTGGAAAGATCCCGACGGCGACGATCGTGACAAGGACGGCATTCCCGACAAGTCCGATGCCTGTCCCGACAATGCTGGCATCTCGACCGATGATCCCAACACGCACGGCTGTCCCGATCGTGACCGTGACATGATCGTCGACAAGCTGGATCTTTGCCCCGACGTTCACAAGGGCAAGACGCCCGATCCGGCCAAGCTCGGTTGCCCCGCTGGCGATCGGGACAAAGACGGAGTGCTCGATACCGATGATCTCTGCCCCGACGTTCATAAGGGAGAGACGCCTGATCCGGCCAAGCTTGGTTGCCCCGCTGGTGATCGAGACAAGGACGGCGTCGTCGATACTCAGGATCTCTGTCCCGACGTTCACAAGGGAGATACGCCCGATCCGAACAAGCTCGGCTGCCCGGCTGGCGACAAGGATGGCGATGGCGTGCCCGATCCGAAGGACATCTGCCCGGACGTCCCCGCTGGCCACAAGCCTGATCCGGCCAAGCTCGGTTGCCCGCTGCCCGATCGTGACAAGGACACCGTGGTCGATCCCGAGGATGCTTGCCCCGATCAGCCCGGCGCGCCCAGCGCTGATCCGAAGAAGAACGGCTGCCCAGGCCTGGTCCGCATCGAAAACGGCCAGATCGCCATCATGGAGCCCGTGTTCTTTGCGACGAACAAGGACGTGATCCTCAAGAAGAGCTTCCCGGTGCTCGACCACGTTGTCGAAGCCCTCAAGGCTTCGCCGTTCATCAAGAAGATCGAGGTAGGTGGACACACCGACGATCGCGGCAAGGCCGACTACAACCGTGACCTGTCCGGTCGTCGCGCCAAGAGCGTCGTCAAGTACCTGGTTGACCACGGCATCGCTGCCGAGAAGCTATCGGATAAGGGCTACGGTCCTGACAAGCCGATCGCCAACAACAAGGACGCCAAGGGCCGCGAGCGCAACCGCCGCGTCGAGTTCGTCATCCTTGACCCGGTCCAGCCGCAAGGCGTCCAGGTCAAGAGCGCAGCCGACGTAGCCCCCCCCAGCTCACCCGATCAGTCCGACGGCAAGGGCAAAAAGGGCGGCAAGGGCAAAGCCGAACCCAAGGCCCCCAAAGCCCCCAAGGCTCCCAAAGCCAAAAAAGCCGCCAAGTAACTCCCCCAAGGCCCCGAGCAGTGGGGCCGACCGGAGGTGCTTTTTTCCGAGACGCCCTCGGCTCGGAGAAAAGTACCGCAGGGGAGGGGGGCCCCGCTGCGTGACAACCCCGCTACGTGACGACCCCCCCTGCGTGACAACCCCGCTACGCGATGACCCCACAGCGTGTGACCCAAGGCATTTCGCGCTAGGATGCCCCACATGCTGTCTGAAGTTGTTTCCCATCAGATGGTCCCGTATTGCCTCCGCAGCGGGATGCTGTCAGGCGGTGCTGCCCCTTGGGTGGCTCTCTCCGCGTTCGTGGTCGTCCTGGGCGCGGCGTTTATGTACAGCCCGCCGATCCGTCGAGCGGTGGTGACCCTCCTCCAGCTCTTGGTGATGAGTCGCCGCTATCTGTCGCGCCGCTTGGCCGGGGAGCAGCAGCTAGCCGGTCCCGTTGAGCTACGCGAGCTGTTCATGCGCCTCGGACCGACCTACATCAAGTTTGGCCAGCTCATCGCCAGCTCGAACGGCCTGTTTCCAGAGCGCTACGTCCGCGAGTTTCAGAAGTGCCTCGACCGAGTACCTCCCGAGCCATGGGACATTGTCCGCGAGACGCTCACCCAGGCGCTCGGACGGCCTCCGGAGCAGGTGTTTACCACCATCGACACCACGCCGCTCGCCTCTGCATCCATTGCCCAGGTCTACGCCGTCACCTTGGTCGAAAACGGTCAGACTCTGGACATGGTGGTGAAGGTCCAGCGCCAGCACCTGCCCGAGCTGGTCTCCGCCGATGTCTCGATGCTCGCCTTCTGTGCCGATGTGCTGGCGCTGCTTCCGGGCGTGCGTGCCGCCAATCCGCAGGCCGTCGTCTCCCAGTTTCAGCGCAACATCGCAGAGGAGCTGGACTTCCTCGGCGAGGCGTCGCGGATGGAAGAGTTCAACCAGATCATGACCGAGCTTGGCCGCGCTGATGTCCTGGCCCCGCGTCCCTATCGGCGACTGTGCCAGCGCGATGTCCTGACCATGGAGCGGCTCCACGGCGTGCGCGTCGATGACCTCGACGGGCTTGCGCGGCTTGGCATCACGCGTGAGCAGACCGAGTCGCGGCTCATCGAGGGCATGCACGCCTGGTTTTCGTGCATGCTCCGCTATGGCTTTTTCCACGGCGACGTCCATGCGGGCAACCTGATGGTGCTTCGGGACGGGCGCCTCGGCTTCCTCGACTTTGGCATCATTGGTCGGCTCGACCTCAACCGCCGCAAGCAGATCGCGAGCTACCTGCTCGGCTTTGCCACCCAAGACTTTGCTCAGCTTGCGAAGACCATGGCGGCCATGGGCGCAGTGGCCCGTAAGGTCGATGACGAGGAATGGGCGGCATTTGCCCAAGACTTGAAGCTCGCGTTCGAGCCGTTTATGCGCGGCTCACTCAGTGGCATCGACTACAGCGAGGTCATTACCAACCTGATCAAGGTCGCCGAGCAGCACGGTGCCCACATGCCGAGCGAATTTGTGCTCATCACCCGGCAACTCCTGTACTTCGATCGCTACGCCAAGCTGCTGGCACCCTCGCTCAACCTATTTGCCGATCCGCGCCTGCTGATGACGGTGGGGGCCGAGGTGATGTCCATGGGTGGAGTGGACGACTGACTCGGTTCCGCAGCCCTCCAAACCAAACCGATACGAGAGCCTACGTTCGTATCGAGGCCGCCAAACCGGACGAACCATATGCCGAGGGGTGTAGGCCATCGGTTTGGATGGAACGACCCGTACGCCGAGGGATGTATGCAATCGGTTTGGAGAAGCCGACCCACTTGCGATGGAGGTAGTCGTTCGGTTTGGAGAGACTGACCCCCTTGCGATGGAGGTAGTCGTTCGGTTTGGAGAGACCAAACCGTACTACAAGGGTTGTAGTCGTTCGGTTTGGAGGAAGACCGAACTACGGAGCGGCTGGGGCAGCGCCCGGATTTGCGTTCATGTTGGGGGCCGCACCGGTCGGAGCACTACCCGCAGGAGCCGCACCACCCGTGCCAGCGGCTGGATCACTACCCGTAGGCGGAGCGACGGTGGTTCCGCCGTTCTGGGCCTTCGGGCCACATGCCGACACGCTGACGAGCAGACCGAGCATCGCGATCGCAAATACCTTCTTCATCGTCCGACCTCCGAAAGGGTTTGGGGCTCCGCAGGGGAGCCGAGAACCATCGGATAGTAGGGAAGTCAAACGAGGCGGTCAACGCGCCCAGCTTCTATTTCAGCGAGACGGTCTGCCGACGCCATAGCCCGAGCAGGATCAGCCCTCCGGCGAGCAGCCCCAGACACAGCCAGCGTAGCCAGCTAATCCGCCGCTGCGGCTTGGACGCCATCCGGTTTAGGTACAGCCGGGCCTCTCCCTGGTTGGGATCGGCCGCCATCGCCGCCGTAAAGTCGCTCTTGCCATCTCCGCCGTGGGTCAGCGAGAGCTTGCCATCGAGCAGATGAATCTGCGCCCGCAGCTTGGCCACGTCCGGCTGGGTACTCGCGAGCAGCACCGAGTGTCGCAGCCAGCCCACGGCCTGACTGCGCAGAGAGTCGTCGTTGCTACGCTCTGCTTGGTCGGCAACCTGCTCTCCGTAGCGTCGGAACGCCGCCGCCATTTCGGCGCGACGTGGATGATCGGGCTGGTTGGCCAAGATCCAGCCGAACTCCTCGACCGCCAGCTTCGGCTGACCCGCGTTGAGGTGCGCTTCACCGCTTGAGAACAGCTTGGCGAACAGCTCCTCTTCCTGCTTGTCATAAAAAGCAAACAGTTCGTCGGTAAGCTGTCGTGCAGTGAGCTTGTCCGAGGGCTCTTGCCCAAACAGGCTTTTGTGCGCCCGCCTAAGAGCCAGCGTCGCCAGCTCGCGATAGGTCAGGTAGTCCTCTTTTTCCTCGGCCTCTTCCTTGCCACCGGGCAGCTTGCGCTTGCGCTTGGGCGGTGGTGGCGGTGGCGGACCGTCGACATAGCGCAGCCAGGCCCAGCGGGCTTCCCGACGCACTCGTCGCGACCGCGCCTCGACCTGCTCTAACACCGCCTCGACCGCGTCAATCGCCAGCACCTCGCCGTAGGCATGGATGATGTCGGCCCGCACCAGGTCATCCGAGGCCGCCGCAATCGCCTTCGACGGTCGCAGCCGGTCCATGCGATCGAGCTGATACGACGCATAGCGCCGCATCTTGTAATTGCCCTTGCTGCGGTTGTTGTAGATGCGAATCAGGCCGGGAATCGCCGGGCTGCCCATCGCCCGCACCATCCGTCCACACTCGTCACGCAAGAGGCCATCGCGGACAAACGCCTGCTCGAACACCGGATAGACTGCCTCTCGCGAGCCGCGCTGACCGGCTTGGGACAGCGTTCGCAAAAGCGCCACTTTCAGCAGCAGCTCGGCCCGGGCCTTGACCACTTCGTCGATGGGCGCGCTGGCCAGCAGCGGCTCGGCCTTTACGTCCAGCTCGGCGAGCGCCGTGAGCCAATCGACCGTCTCGGGATCGTGGGGCCTAGGCCGCTGGTTCTTGGGCGTCTTCGGCGGAATCGGCGGCTCGGGGCGGACCAGCCACATCGGCGGATCTTTGCCCGGGCCACGCGGGTATTCGGGATTGGGATACTGGCCCCAGATGGCGTGGATCAGCCGCTGCAAAAGCGGGGTGGCACTGACCAGGTCTTGGCGCAGCCAAGAGGCATAGCGAGCCTCCCCATCCCCTTCGCCGGTCTCCGCGTTGGCAATGGTCTTGGCCGCGAGCAGCCGTTCGCTCGCCTGGGCAGATGCGAGCCGTGCTTTCCACTGCGTCAGGGCAGCATCGGTCAGCACCAAGCTGGACTGCTCGGCTTGTGCACGGGGCGCAGGCGGGGAATCACCGTAGCTTGGGGCAGCATGCAGACTGCCGAACAGGAGCAGCCCGAGCGCCGCTCTTTGCACATCGCGTCTCATGGGTGGGGCCTTGGGGCTTTGGTGGGGCTACAGGCCGGGGGCGGGGAAGCGGAGCAGGAACTCGCGGAC
>ERZ724524.696-NODE-696-length-22219-cov-5.192790_pt1 | contig 22219 bp, 15 predicted proteins | sample MGYA00376057_ERZ724524 | MGnify/ENA primary metagenome ERZ724524 (study PRJEB28724, sample SAMN07190888) | wastewater metagenome | isolation source: influent of sewage treatment plant in Hong Hong | place: USA: Christiansburg, Virginia | collected 2016-03-01 ...
GATTTCGAACTTTTCAATACCAGTAAAGAGCTTGAGTGCAACCGATTGCAGCGGCACATCGGTCATGGTAAAGAGGAAGGTCAGCACCGTCAGGCCGAGCGAAATGGAGATCGGCATGCCAGTCAGCATAAGCACCGCCAGCAGAGTAAATATCACCAGTGCATTCATTATTGCCCCCCTTCCTGATTACGGCGCTCAGATTTTCGGCGCTCATCTCCGGCACGGTCATCAACCGCTGGATTACGGCGCTCCGCTGCGCGGCGCTCCCCAACCATCGTATGTTTCAGGTCATGCATGTGCAGGTTGTCATCCATACCGTAGGGGTCGAATCCAACCGGTGGCACGTCATCCTCCAGACCATCGACATGGCCATGATCGTGGTGCGGCAATTCGCCAGTTTTCAGGAAGTTCCAGGTGACTTGCAGGAAACGGAAGCTCATCAGCGACGAACCCAGAGGAATCGCGCTGTAAACCATCCAGGTCGGCCACTCAAGGTCAGGCGTTGTCGGCCCCTCATAGTTGTCGCCAGTATCAATCCCCAGGAATTGGAAAATGGCGTAATGCGCACCGTTTTCCCAGACAAAGTGGGCACCTAGCGCAGCCACGATGCCGGTGAACAAGGCGCCGGCAAGCAAGCCAAAGACGATGGCCTTGCCGCGCATCTTGTCATCAAGTCGATTGATCAACACATCAACGCCGACGTGGATACCGGTACGCACGCCATAAGCCGCACCAAACTTGGCCATCCAGACGAACATGATGATGCACAACTCCTGCGCCCAACCAAAATTAAGCGTCAGTAGCCAGTCCTGGAGCAGCGGAATATTCACACCAGCCAGATAACGATGCATTACTGAAATAAAAATGATAACTGTGGCTGCCCCCATCAAGAACGTGACCAGCAGTTCTTCCAGATGATTAAGTGCCTTGTTGATCATGGTGTTTCCCCCGTTGCAACGCGGGGGCCGAAGCCCCCGACATTTCGACTACTGAACTATTACAGACTATCCGGCTTGAAGCCGATGTCTTTATAAACCGCCTGGATAACTTCCTTGCCGACACGGCCTTCCATCTTCTGATGGACCGGCACCAGAGCCTTCTTGAATGCCAGACGCTCTTCCTTGGTCGGCACATAAACGGTGGTCTTGCCACTCTTCTTGACCGCCTCAAGCGCATTGTCATTCTCGACCTTGGCGATCTGGTTGGCGTAACGGGTAGCCTGCTCCATGGCATCCTCCAGTTGTGCGCGAACGTCAGCCGGCAAACCATCCCAGAACTTCTTGTTCACGATAACGGCGTAACCCAGATAACCGTGGTCGGTAATCGTCAAATGTTTCTGTACTTCGTGCATTTTTTGCGTATAGAGATTGGAGATCGGGTTCTCTGTGCCATCAACCACGCCAGTCTGCAGCGCCTGATAAACCTCGGAGAAAGCCATCACTTGCGGCAAACCGCCAAGCGCACGAATTTCTTCTTCCAGCACCTTGGAGGACTGAATACGCAGCTTCTTACCCTTGAGGTCAGCCGGCGACTTGATCGGTGAGTTCAGGGAGAATGATTTGAAACCGTTATCCCAGTAACCAAGACCGCGAATGCCTTTGGGTTCTAGTTTGGCCATCAGCTGCTTGCCGACAGCACCATTGGTTACCTTGCGCAGATCATCGTAGCTGCTGAAGATGAACGGCAGATCGAAAACTTCAAACTCCTTGACACCCAGAGGACCAAACTTGGCCAGCGACGGTGCCAACATCTGGACAGCGCCCAGTTGCAGAGCTTCCATTTCTTCCTTGTCCTTGTACAAGGTCGAATTGGCATAAACCTCGACCTTGACCTTGCCCTTGGTCAGTTCGCCAGCTTTCTTGGCGAACATTTCTGCAGCCTTGCCTTTCGGCGTATCAGCAGAAACGACATGGCTAAACTTGATAACGATTGGTTGTTGCGCATACACCGCAAAAGAAAGGGCACCGGCAAACAGGCCCACCAGAAGTTTGGAAACTTTCATTATTTTCTCCTCCAGAAGTTGGGTAGCGGAATTTCAATTTCGCATGAGTGAAAGTATTACGAAAGATGTAACTGATTCATATTGTGGTTTTCCACAAGTCGCTAAATCATGCACCCAAAAAGTAAAAAACCGCCAGACTTGCTGGCGGTTTTTTTAAGGAAGAATCGGCTCAATCAGTTATGTTCAATGATAGGGCGTGGGCTGTGCGGAATTTCGATATCCGGCGCATCATCAAGCACCAGTTCAGGAAAGTCTGCTTCGTCCTGAGTTTCATTATTGAGCACAGCCGTCAAACGATCGGTATCCAAAGCTTTCACCCACTTGGCAACTACAAGCGTCGCTACGCTGTTACCGATGAAGTTGGTCAGCGCACGGGCTTCCGACATGAAGCGGTCGATGCCGAGAATCAGCGCCAGACCAGCCACCGGTACTGTCCCCACCGCTGAAAGCGTTGCTGCCAGCACAATGAAACCGCTACCGGTTACACCTGCAGCCCCTTTTGAAGTCAGCAGCAAAATTGCCAGCAGCGTGATCTGTTGTGTCAGATCCATCGGTGTATTGGTTGCCTGAGCAATAAAGACTGCTGCCATGGTCAAGTAGATCGCCGTGCCATCGAGATTGAAGGAATAACCGGTCGGCACAACCAGACCCACCACCGACTTCTCGGCACCGGCATTTTCCATCTTGGCCATCAAACGCGGCAATGCGGATTCAGAAGATGAAGTACCCAGTACCAGGAACAACTCCTCCTTGATGTACCGGATCAACTTGAAGATAGAGAAACCGTGCAATGCTGCAATGCTGCCAAGCACACAAACTATAAAGATGACGCAGGTTGTGTAGAAGGCACCCATCAAGCTGATCAATTGCGTCAGGCTGCCGAGACCGTGCTTGCCGATGGTGTAAGCCATCGCACCGAAGGCACCAATTGGCTCAACTTTCATGATCACACCAACGATGCCAAACAGCACATGCGACAGCTTTTCAATCAGATCAAAAACCGGTTTGCCACGCTCACCAAAGGCATGCATGGCATAGCCGAAGAGGATCGAAAAGAACAGCACCTGCAGCATGTCGCCCTTGGCAAAGGCATCCACCACGCTGGTCGGAATGATGTTCATCAGGAAATCAGCCGTTGATTGCATCTTGCCCGGCTCGGCATACTTGGCAATGCTCTTGGTATCAAGCGTGGAGACATCGACATTCATGCCGACACCGGGTTGCCAAAGATTGACGACAACCAGACCAATCACCAGAGCAACCGTGCTGACAATTTCAAAATAAAGCACAGCGAGGCCGCCGGTTTTGCCGACCTTCTTCATGTCTTCCATGCCGGCGATACCGACCACGATGGTGCAGAAGATGATCGGGGCGATGATCATTTTGATCAATCGGATAAAGCCATCACCCAATGGTTTCATGGCGGCACCGGTATCGGGATAGAAATGCCCGAGCAGCACACCAATCACAATGGCCACAATGACCTGAAAATACAGACTCTTATAAACTGCTTTTTTAGCCATCGCGACGAGCTCCTTTAATGGCGACCAGTGGAATATCCAAAATTCAGGCGGCAGTATCGGCACTCATGACGATTCAAACCATTGTGGCTTTCCGTATTGTGGTTTTCCACAAGAGACGAAAAAGTCAGAGTCTGCCGGGTTAGGATTCCACCATGCTGCAGATAACCCGCCCCACCAACACCCGCCAACTGCGCTGGTTTCTTGCATTACCCAAACTGGGCATCGTGCTTTTGCTCGCGGCCGTCATTGCGCTGCTCTGGATGCTGCATCAGAACGAACTGGAGGAAGAGCGTGCTGGTCTGATCAAAGATGTACTCTGGCTTGAACAAAACTTGCGCTTCCAACTGAACGGCAATGAAGAACGCCTGCAACAACTAGCCGCTGACCTCGGCGGAAATAAAGATCGCAAGCGTACATTCCGACTTCGGGCCGGACATATCCTGGCAAACAACCCGGAAATTTCACACCTGCTTTGGCTTGACGCCAAGCGCACGATTATTGATTCACTGCCCGCAGGAGAATCGCCAGATAGTGAAATGGAAAGCTTCGGTCCGGCCACGACCCAAAAAACCTTCGAGCTTGCCCAACGCCTCGGTAAACGTGTTTATAGCGAACCCTTTCTACTCAGTGGCAATGTTGCTCACTTTGAAATGGCTGCCCCAATTTACGTTGACCGTCGCTTCGTCGGCGAACTGATTGCCATCTATCCCCTGCAAACCTTGTTGAACGATCATGTTCCCTGGTGGTTTGCCGAAAAATATCGCGTGATCGTTGTTGATGAAAACGATACCCAGTTTGCCGCCAAATCGAATATCGAAGGCACACCCAGCATCTCCTACGACCTGCCATTCGACCCGCCCGGTTATGGCCTGAAACTTCGCGTCACCAGTTACAAGAGTGCGGTCAATCCTGTCCAAAGACTGTTGGCTGCTGCCATCATCACCCTTGCTGCTGGCGTATTCTGGAGCCTTTGGATCGTCCGCGACCTGATGAAGAAACGCTCGCAAGCCGAGCAGGCTTTACGTGCTGAACATGCATTTCGTACCGCGATGGAGGATTCATTAACGGTGGGTATGCGCGCCCGTGATCTCCAAGGTCGCGTCATTTACGTCAATCCTGCCTTCTGCAAAATAACCGGTTTCAGCCGTGAAGAACTGGTCGGCACTACACCACCGATGGCATATTGGGTGCCGGAACAAATCGACGAGACCTTCGCTTTGCATCAAGCTGTCCTGGCCGGCAATGCACCAAAGGAAGGGTTCGAAATCACTTTTCAGCGCAAGAATGGTGAGCATTTTGAGGCGCTGGTATACGAAGCCAAACTGATCGACGGTAACGGCCAGCACACCGGCTGGATGGCCTCAGTACTTGACATCAGCGAACGCAAGCGCACCGAAGAACTGGCGCGGCAGCAACAGGAACAACTGCAATTCACTGCCCGCCTGGTCACCATGGGCGAAATGGCCTCAACCTTAGCCCATGAGCTTAACCAGCCGCTGGCAGCGATCGCCAGTTACAACACGGGCTGCCTGAATTTAATGAGCAGCGCTGACTTCAAAGTTGATGAAATCCGGCCGGCACTGGAAAAAATTGGCACCCAAGCTCAGCGGGCCGGCAAAATCATTCGCCGCGTTCACGACTTTGTACGCAAGAGTGAGCCAAAGCGCGCGCCCTGCCAAATCGCCGACGTCATTGACGAGTGCCTGGGCTTTATCGAGGCTGACGCCCGCAAACGCCACGTCCATATTGAATGCAAAACCCCTGCGTTACCGGACGTACTGGCTGATCGCCTGATGCTGGAACAGGTTTTGCTGAATCTGATTCGAAACGGCATGGACGCCATGAGCGAAGTTGCCGAGCCAGAGCGCCTGTTGAACATAAGCGTCATCTGCCACGCGGATGAGGTTGAAATTCAGGTAAGCGATCAAGGCTGCGGCATTCCCGCCGAGGTGAAGGACAAGTTATTTACCGCATTTTTCACCACCAAGCCCGATGGCATGGGTATTGGCCTGTCAATTTGCCGCTCGATCATTGAATTTCATCGTGGCCGCCTGTGGGCGGAAGACAACCCCCAAAGTGCGACAGGACGCGGTACGATATTTCACCTCACCTTGCCACTGGAGCACAAATGAACACGCCGCAAGCTCATCTGGTCGATGACGATGAAGCCATCCGCGATGCGCTTTCCTGGCTTCTCAAATCACGTGGCATCCCAAGCACCACTTACGCCAGCGCAGAGGATTTCCTCGCCGCCTGGACGCCCGAGCTATCCGGTTGCGTCGTACTCGACATGCGCATGACCGGCATGACCGGCCTGGACTGCTTTGACCGCTTGCAGGAAATGAATTCAAAAATGCCGGTGATTTTTTTGACCGGTCACGGCGATGTCCCCCTGGCCGTCGCCATGCTGAAAAAAGGTGCTTTCGATTTTTTCGAAAAACCATTAAACGATAACGAGTTGGCAAACCGTGTCGCAGAGGCCATTGAACACCATGCTCAGCAACGCGAAAGCCATGCGTCTACAGATTCAGTCAATCGGCGGCTGTCCAGTCTGACCACGCGCGAAAAACAGATCATGGACTATGTACTGGCTGGCAAGCTGAATAAAATCATCGCTTATGAACTCAACATCAGCATGCGCACCGTTGAAGTGCACCGCGCCAATATATTCGACAAAATGCAGGTAAAAACCGCAGTTGATTTGGTAAATTTACTCAAACCTGCACGCTAACCCTTCCCTAAGCGTTTTTTTTTCGCTAGCATCTTGCGACACACTCCTGCGTCATTTCAGACGCCAGATTTTTAACCGCGCACACCCTTTCGCGTTACCCATTTTCACGAGGCATCTCAATGAGCGAGCATATCCATTACGTCACCGATGACACCTTTGAATCCGAAGTGTTGCAATCGCAGCAGCCGGTTCTGGTTGATTACTGGGCCGAGTGGTGCGGTCCTTGCAAAATGATCGCTCCTATCCTCGACGAAATCGCCAAGGATTATGCCGGCAAACTCAAGGTCGCCAAGGTCAACATTGATGACAACCAAGCCACACCGGCCAAGTTTGGCATCCGCGGCATCCCGACCCTGATGATTTTCAAGAACGGCAACGTCGAAGCTACCAAGGTCGGCGCGCTGTCCAAATCACAACTCGCTGCCTTTATTGACAGCAACCTCTAATCTACGTACTCTCCCGGCCTGAAGGTTTTAAAAATCTTCAGGCCGACGCAACGGCAATCTGCCGGCGTCATCCCCCCACCCTCGCAATATGCATCCCTCGGCCCCGGCAACCGCCCGGCCCCCAGCTGATGCCCCCCACCTAGAACACATGCAACTTTCTGAACTCAAGACGCATCACGTCGGCAAACTGCTCGACATGGCAACCACCTCCGGTATCGAGAATGCCAACCGGATGCGCAAGCAAGAACTGATTTACGCCATCCTCAAGCACGAAGCAAAATCTGGCGCCACAATTTATGGCGACGGCACGCTTGAAGTGCTCTCCGATGGCTATGGTTTCCTGCGCTCGCCGGACACTTCCTACCTTGCCAATCCGGACGACATTTACGTGTCACCTTCGCAAGTGCGCCGCTTCAATCTGCGCACTGGCGATACGATTGCCGGCGAAATCCGCACCCCCAAGGAAGGTGAGCGCTACGTAGCGCTAACCAAACTTGAGAGCATCAACGGTTTTCCGCCGGAAGCAAACAAGAACAAGATCATGTTCGAGAACCTGACACCGCTGCACCCGACGCGCATGCTGCGCCTGGAGCGCGACATCAAGTCAGAAGAGAACATCACCAGTCGCGTTATCGACATGATCGCCCCGGTTGGCGCTGGTCAGCGCGGTTTGCTGGTCGCCCCGCCCAAAACCGGCAAAACGGTCATGCTGCAAAACATCGCCCACGCCATTACGGCAAATCATCCAGATGTAATTCTGATTGTGCTGCTGATCGACGAGCGCCCGGAAGAAGTCACCGAAATGACGCGCACCGTCAAAGGTGAAGTCGTTGCCTCAACCTTCGACGAACCAGCCACCCGCCACGTTGCCGTGGCTGAAATGGTTATCGAAAAGGCCAAGCGACTGGTTGAGCACAAGCGTGATGTCGTCATCCTGCTCGACTCAATTACCCGCCTCGCCCGCGCCTACAATACAGTCCAGCCAGCATCCGGCAAGGTGCTGACGGGGGGCGTCGATGCCAATGCCCTGCAGAAACCGAAACGTTTCTTTGGCGCCGCACGTAACATCGAGGAAGGCGGTTCGCTGACAATTCTAGCCACCGCGCTGATCGACACGGGTTCGCGTATGGACGAAGTGATTTACGAAGAGTTCAAAGGCACCGGCAACGCCGAAATCCATCTTGACCGCCGCATGGCTGAAAAGCGCATGTACCCGGCAATCAACGTTAATCGTTCCGGCACGCGTCGCGAAGAACTGCTCCTCAAACCGGACGTCCTGCAAAAAATGTGGGTACTCAGGAAACTCTGCTACCCGATGGACGACCTTGCCGCCATGGAATTTTTGCTCGACAAGGTCAAGTCAACCAAGGGCAATGCCGAGTTCTTCGACGCCATGCGTCGCGGTTAAACCACCGATTTATATTGCAAATGCGTGATTATTCTAGGATAATCTTGCGTTTTCCAGATCGGCCACATCCGCCGATCGCGTAACGAAAGGACTAGAAGTGAAAGCAAATATCCACCCAGACTACAATGAGATCACGGTTACCTGCTCCTGCGGTAGCGTCATCACGACCCGCTCGACCATGAAAAAAGACCTGCACGTTGAAGTCTGCGCCATGTGCCATCCGTTCTACACCGGCAAACAGAAGATCGTTGACACCGCAGGCCGCGTTGAGCGCTTCAACCAGAAGTTTGGCAGCATGATGCGCAACAAGGCTGCTTCCTGATTAGCCTGACGCCTACGAAGAAAGGCAGCCGTCAGGCTGCCTTTTTCTTTTCTGGCCAAAATGTCTGAATCGTCAAACCTGAAAGCCTTGCTCCAGCGCGGTATCCGCCTACCGCCGGTCGGCTGGGTTCTGGCCGGCATGCTTGCTTTTTATGTGCTGGCCGGCCTTTTCGGTCGCGACCCGTGGAAGGGCGAAGACGCCATCCATATCGGCACCGCCTGGCACATGCTGACCTATGGCGACTGGCTGTCGCCCGACCTCGCCGGTCGCGCCTTCCACGAACCGCCGCTCTATTACTGGAGCGCAGCCATCACCGGCAAGATTTTCGGCTGGTTGCTGCCGATGCACGAGGCGCTGCGCCTGGCCAGCGGCATTTGGGTCACGCTGACCCTGATGGCCCTTTATTACGCAGCGCGTGAAATTTATGGTCAAGACAGCGCAGCAGCAAGCCCACTGCTGCTTGCCGGTTGCGCCGGCCTGATTTTGCATGCGCACGATGCGCAACCCATGCTGATCGGACTTGCAGCCTACAGTGGTGCCCTCGGGGCACTGGCCGCGATTGGTCGCCGGCCCCGCCTGACCGGTGTTTTCTACGGCCTTGCCATTGCTGGCTGCCTGCTTGGCACCGGCATAGCGCCAACCCTGCCGCTTCTGGCGATCGCACCGCTTGCCTGGTGGCTTTCACCGGATCGACCCAAAGCCTTGCAGACACTGGCTATCGGGCTCACTATCGCGACCGTCCTCAGCCTGCCCTGGCCACTGCTACTGCTTGCGCTTGAACCATCACGCTTTCACGGCTGGCTGAACACCGAACTGGTCCCGCTCAGAACATCGTTCTCTTTCGGCGGCGCCGGACGTTTTCTCGCCATGCTGCCGTGGTTTGCCTTCCCAGCCTTGCCGCTGGCCGGCTGGACTTTATGGACACGGCGCAAGGCGCTGGCCGAAATGCCGCAACTTCTGCCCCTCGGTTTTTTGCTACTGACCTTCCTGATGCTGGCCCTGGCCTACCGCCCCCGCGAAATTCCCGCATTACTCATGCTCCCGCCGCTGGCACTGCTCGCCACGCCCGGTGCGCTGACCCTGCGCCGTGGTGCTGCGAATGCTTTCGACTGGTTTGGCATGATGACCTTTACTTTTTTTGTCGGCATCGTCTGGCTCGGCTGGTCTGCCATGGCACTCGGTTGGCCGACCAGACTGGCTGGCCGGGTCGTTATTCTGCGTCCCGGATTTGTGGGCCATTTTGACCTCATCGCCTTCGCCATCGGTATTTTTGCGACCTGTTGGTGGATTTGGCTGATCATCACCGCGCCCCGCTCGCCGTATCGTAGCCTGACACACTGGACGATGGGCTTCACGACCCTATGGTTACTAGCGACCACCCTGATCCTGCCCTGGTTCGACTATGGCAAAAGCTATCGCCCGGTAGCTCAGGAAATCGCCAAAATTCTACCTAGCGCACCGGGTTGTGTTGCCGAACGAGGCTTGACCGATACGCATCGCGCCTCACTCGCCTATTTCGTCGGGATCGAGCCGCTACTTGCCGAATCAACAGCCGGCAAGCAATGCAACTGGCTACTGGTAACTGGCGACTCACGACCAGAACTGGCAGCCCCCAGCGGCAAGTGGACCCTGGTTTGGGAGGGCCACCGCCCCGGCGACCGCAAGGAAAAATTCCGCCTTTTCAAACGTTGACCGTAACAGTTTGGTGTATCAGCCCTTCAAAAAGTGCTCGCGGTAATACTTGAGTTCATCGATCGATTCATAAATATCGGCCAGTGCCGTATGCCGGCCCTTTTTCTTGAAGCCTTTGTAGATTTCCGGCTGCCAGCGCTTGCATAACTCTTTCAAGGTACTGACATCCAGATTGCGGTAGTGGAAAAACGCCTCCAGTTCAGGCATGTAGCGCGCCATGAAGCGGCGGTCCTGGCCGATGGTATTGCCGCACATTGGCGAATGGCCCTTGGATGAGTGACGTTTGAGAAATTCCATGGCGGCAGCCGCTACTGCAGCCTCATCCATGTTTGACGCTTTGACTTTATCGATGAGACCGGAACGCCCGTGCGTTTTCTGGTTCCAGTCATCCATGGCGGCAAGCGTTTCATCCGACTGATGGACCACCCAGGACGGTGATTCAGCAACCAGTTCCAGCTCGGAATTGGTGACGACCATCGCCATTTCAATAATTCGGTCGCCATCCGGGTTCAAACCGGTCATTTCCATGTCCAGCCAGACGAGGTTGTTTGCGTTGCCTGCCATATAATTGCCTGATTACGTAAAAACCAGAATTTTCTCACAGCTTGCCATCCAACTCGTGACTTCCACTTTCAGCACCGTCTTTCTTTTCGCCTTCGCGCTCACCCTCGGCATCCGCCTGTGGCTCAAATTGCGCCACATCCGCTACGTTGCCGCCCATCGCGAGGCGGTGCCGGCGAATTTTGCCGAACGCATTTCGCTTGATGCCCATAAAAAAGCGGCCGATTACACGGTTGACCGTAACAGGTTCGCCCTGCGCGGCATTCTGGTCGATGCGGCGCTCCTGTTGGCGCTGACCCTCGGCGGCGGTCTTGCCTGGCTGCACGAATTCTGGTCGCCGCAGCTTGACGGCATCGCTTACGGCCTGGCGATTATCTTCAGCCTGATGCTGATCTCCGGCATCATTGACCTGCCTTTTTCGCTCTACCAGCAATTCGTCATCGAAGCCCGCTACGGTTTCAATCGCATGACGCTCGGCCTGTTCTTTGCCGACATGCTCAAACAAACCCTGGTCGGCATTGTTATCGGCGCGCCGGTGATTGCCGCCGTGCTCTGGCTGATGGGTGCCATGGGCAGTTACTGGTGGCTCTACGTCTGGCTCTTCTGGTGCGCCTTCAACCTGCTGATCCTCTTTGTTTACCCAACCTGGATCGCGCCGCTCTTCAACAAGTTTTCGCCCCTTGAAGATGGCGAAATGAAATCGCGCATCGAAGCCCTGCTGTTGCGCTGCGGTTTCCGTTCCAGCGGGCTGTTCGTCATGGATGGCTCGAAACGTTCCAGTCACGGCAATGCTTACTTCACCGGCTTTGGCCAGAACAAGCGCATCGTTTTCTTCGACACCCTGCTGTCACGCCTCGCCCCCAGCGAAATTGAAGCCGTCCTCGCCCACGAACTCGGCCATTTCCGCCGCCATCACGTCATCCAGCGCATCGTTCTGATGTTCGCCGCCTCTTTGGGTTTCCTCTGGCTACTCGGCCAGTTAATCGACGCGGCATGGTTCTACAACGGTCTTGGCGTCCCGGCGCAAAACACCGCACTGGCACTGATCCTTTTCTTCCTCGTCATGCCGGTCTTCACCTTTCCGCTCAGCCCCTTGAGCAGCTACCTATCACGGCGCAACGAATTCGAGGCTGATGCCTACGCTGCCGAACATGCCAGCGCTGGCGATCTTGTTCAGGCGCTGGTCAAGCTCTATCAGGACAACGCCTCAACCCTGACACCGGACCCACTCCATTCACTTTTCTACGATTCCCACCCGCCGGCTGCACAACGGATAGCCCGCCTGCAGGGACAAGCCGCATGAAAATGCTCCCTCTCACCCTGCAACAAAACAACCTGAAAAAATAATGGACGGTCGAGTTATCGCGGCCCACGGGCGCCAATACATTGTTGAACTGCCGGACAGATCACGGCTGAACTGCGTGCCGCGTGGCAAGAAAAGTGATGTTGCCTGCGGTGACCGAGTTGAAATTGAGCAGACTTCCGATAATCAGGGCGTCATCAATGCCATTTCGCCACGTACCAGCCTGCTCTACCGCTCCAATGAGATCAAGCAGAAGCTGATCGCCGCCAATGTCGATCAGGTCGTCATCGTCGTTGCCACCGAACCCGGCTTTTCGGATGAACTGGTCACCCGCGCCCTGCTCGCAGCGGAAAGTGAAGAGATCGTACCGCTCATCGTCCTCAACAAATGCGACCTCAGCGACAAACTGGAAAACGCCCGCGAGCGCGTCGCCATCTTTGCCAAACTGGGTTACCGCATTCTTGAACTCTCGGCCCTCGAACACGCCGACGACTTGCGCCCCGCCCTGCAAGGCATGACCAGCGTGCTGGTCGGCCAATCCGGCATGGGCAAATCAACGCTGGTCAATGCGCTGGTGCCGGAAGCCAACGCCGCCACCCGCGAGATTTCTTCAGCCCTCGATTCCGGCAAACACACCACAACGCACGCCACGCTTTATCACCTTGATGACGAAAGCGAGCTGATCGACTCCCCCGGCCTGCAGGAATTCGGCCTCGGTCACCTTGACCGCCAGGAAATCGAATACGCCTTCCGCGAATTTCGTCCTTACGTCGGCCAATGCCGTTTCCGCGACTGCCGGCACGACAAGGAACCCAACTGTGCCCTGCTGGCTGCGGTGGAAGCAGGCGATATTGATAAAAGACGTTTTGCCATCTATCACCGCATCGCTGCAGCGATACGTTAAGTTACTAAAGTCATAGCATTCTTCCCGAGGACGGATGATAATCAGGTCAAACCCAGCCACTTAGTGGCTTCAGAGGATATCGATGGCGACCAACCTGCCTACCATTCTGATTGTTGATGACACACCGGAAAACCTTAGCGTTCTCGGAGAATTACTGCAGTCCAGTTACCGGGTAAGAGCGGCCAATTCCGGTCGGCGCGCCTTACAGATTGCCCACAGCATCCCTGCCCCCGACCTGATCCTGCTCGACGTCATGATGCCGGAAATGGATGGCTTCGACGTCCTCGCTGAACTACGCAGCAAACCGGCCACCGCAAATATTCCGGTCATCTTTGTGACGGCGATGGATGCCACTGAAGACGAAGAACGCGGCCTTGATTGTGGCGCGGTCGACTACATTACCAAGCCAATTCGCCCGGCCATCGTGCTCGCCCGTGTCCGCGCCCAGCTCGAACTCAAGCAGGCGCGCGACCTGTTAAGCAACCAGAACACCTATCTGGAATCCGAAGTTTCCCGCCGGATGACCGAAAACCAGCAGATCCAGGACATCAGTATTCTGGCCCAGGCCCGACTCGCCGAAACGCGCGACCCGGAAACCGGCAACCATCTGCACCGCACTCAGGAATACGTCCGCACCCTGGCACAAGCCTTACGCGAGCACCCCCGTTTCTCGCATTTCCTCGATGATGAAACCATCAACGCCCTCGCCAAATCTGCACCGTTGCACGATATCGGCAAAGTCGGCATCCCCGACTACATCCTGCTCAAACCCGGCCCGCTGACGCCTGAGGAATGGGTGATCATGCGCACTCATGCCAAACTTGGCAGCGACGCCATTACCCAGGCTGAGCGTGATGCCACCGGAAAAGTCGAATTTCTGTCGCTGGCCAAGGAAATTGCCCACTACCACCACGAAAAATGGAATGGCAGCGGCTATCCAGAAGGGCTGGCGGGCGATGCCATACCGATTGCCGCACGCCTGATGGCCTTGGCCGACGTCTTCGATGCCCTGATCAGCAAACGCGTATACAAGTCGGCGATGAGCTTCGCCGAAGCAGTGGAAATCATCACCCGCGACAGTGGCAGCCATTTCGACCCGGATATTGTCCAGGCATTTACAGATAATTTTGAACGATTCAAGGCAATTGCCGAAACCTACAGAGAATAGGTAAATTCGGGCGCTTTGAAGGGGGAGGCGAACGCATGAACATGGAAAAGAATCAGAGTGCCGCCAATGAACGTGCCCAATTACGCGCTCTGCTTGACACCTTGCCCGACCTCGTCTGGTTGAAAAATCCGGAAGGGATTTTCCTCAGCTGCAATAAACGGTTTGAACAGCTCCTCGGGGCCAGCGAGACCACCATTTGCGGCAAGACCGATTTCGATTTCGTTGACCGTGAGCAAGCCGAGTTCTTCCGCGCCAACGACCGTGCGGTACTCGCTGCCGACGCCCCACGCAGTAACGTGGAATGGGTTACTTTCGCCAGTGATGGCCATCGTGAATACCTGCACACCACCAAATCGCCAATGCGTGATGAATCGGGCAAGTTGATCGGCGTTCTTGGTATCGGCCGTAATCTCACCGCACAACTCGAATTGCAGGAGCGCTTTGAAGTTGCCTTCAACGCCAGTCCTGCCGCCATATCCATTACCGAAGTTGAAACCGGCAATTTTCTCGACATCAACCAGCGTTACGCTGAAATGCTCGGCTGGCAACGAGCGGAGTTGCTTGGCAACAGCTCAGGAAAAATCAAGCTCTGGTCCAGCCCTGCCGCTCGCTTGGTCTGGATAGAAAAGCTGAAAGCCTGCCAACTACTCCGTGATTACCAAACCACCTGGCATCGTCGCGATGGTAGCCCGATCGAAATCAGCCTGTCCGGTGAAATCATTCAGCTGCAAGAAAAAACCTATGTCGTTGCCTTTATTCTCGATGTCAGCGAGCGCCGACGCGCCGAGGCCGAAGTCAGCCAGTTGCAGCGCCGTGTCGCCACCGCCTTCCGTGTCGCCCCTGTTGCGGCCTGCGTCACCCGCCTGACCGATGGCAAGCTGGTGGATGTGAATGACCGACTGCTCAAGGAATACAACTGGACGCGCGAAGATCTGCTCGGTCTGACAACGCTGGAAGCCGGTTTATGGGGTGTTGAAGCGGATCGCCTCAAGATGGTCGAAATCATTCGTCGCGATGGCCGCATCAACGATTTCGAGAGTATCGGCGTCGGGCGTGGTGGCCGGAAGCGACCGATGAGCCTTTCGGCTGAAGTCTTCGAAATGGATGGCGCGCCACACCTTGTCGTCTTTATCGCCGACCTGACCGAAAAGCATCAAGCCGAGGCCGAGCTTTTGCAGCATCGCGACCATCTCGAAGAACTCGTTGCCCGGCGCACTATCGAACTCGAACAAGCCCGGCAAACAGCGGTGCATGCCAGCCAGGCGAAGAGTATTTTCCTGGCCAACATGAGCCATGAAATCCGCACGCCCATGAATGCCATCATCGGCCTGACCCACCTTGCCGAACGTAACACCAGCGATAGCGCACAGCTGACGCGACTGAACAAGGTCAGCGATGCCGCGCATCACCTGCTGGCGATCATCAATCAGATTCTTGATATTTCCAAAATAGAGGCCGGCAAGCTTGAACTCTCCCCCGTCGATTTCTCGCTACGACGCGTCGTTGACAACGCCAGTTCGCTGATCATTGACCGCCTGCGGTCGCACGGTCTCACCTACAACTGCGCCATTGACCCTGATCTGCCACCGGTGCTGCACGGCGACCCGCTGCGCCTTGGGCAAATTCTGCTCAACTTCCTCACTAATGCCGTCAAATTTACCGAGCGCGGCGAAATCAGTGTCAGCGTCAGCCTGTTGCGCAAAACAGAAACCGGTTTGCTGCTGCGCTTTGCAGTACGCGACACCGGGCCGGGTATCGATCCAGAACAGCAGACCCGGATTTTCTCGCCCTTTGAGCAAGCCGACAGCAGCGCCACGCGACGTTTTGGCGGCACCGGACTGGGCCTGGCGATTGCCCGCCGCCTGGCAGAAATGATGGGGGGCGAAACCGGCCTGACCAGCAACCCTGACGATGGCAGCACCTTCTGGTTCACCGCTTTGCTTGGTGCTGGGCGCAGCAATACTGCTGATCTCAGCCTGCCAATTACCCAGGACGATGCTGAACGCTTGCTCGCCACCGCCTATCGGAGCACGCATATCCTGCTGGTTGAAGACAACGCGATCAATCAGGAAGTCGCCCTTGAACTGCTCTCCGCCGTTGGGCTGCAGGCATCCCTTGCGGTCAACGGCGAAAAAGCCGTAAAAATGTGTACCGAGAACTCCTATGACCTGATCCTGATGGACATGCAAATGCCGATCATGGACGGCCTCGCCGCGACCCGCGCCATTCGCGCCAGCGGTGGCAAACAACCGATTTTGGCGATGACCGCCAACGCTTTCGGCGAAGACCGCCAGCGCTGCATTGAGGCCGGCATGAACGACCACATTGCCAAACCGGTCGATCCGCATAATCTTTACGCCGCCCTGATCAAATGGTTACCAGCCCCCAGTTTGTTCAATCTGGAAGCACCGGCAAGCATTACGTCCAGCCCGGGTGACCCGACAGAAATCAGTCATGCCACACTGGCCAATATTCCCGGCCTTGACCTGCAAATCGGGATGAAGGCCGTACGCAACAAACAGCCCCTGTTCATCCGCCTGCTGCAAACCTTCCTCGCCACCCACAGCAATGACAACGAGGCAATTACGGCAGCCCTCGACAGCGGCCAGACAGCCGAAGCCGAACGAATTGCCCACAGCCTCAAAGGGGCCAGCGGCACGCTCGGATTACTCGACATACAAGAATCAGCCAAGGAGCTCGAAGCCGCCATTCGAGAGTGCCACCCGGCGACCCGAATCGCCAGCCAGCAAGCCTTGCTCGCTACCTTGCTTGAACGGACGTCGCAGGCACTCAATCAGTTATTCAGCACCCAACCGGCCCCCTGACCATGCCATTTGCAACCTCCACCCTCCTTGCCGAAATCATGACGCATGCCGTGCGCAGCATTGCGCCCGAGACATCAATCAAGGATGCTGCGCGGCTGATGTCAGCGGAAAAAATATCCAGCCTGCTGGTTGAACGGGACGGCGTTTCTGTCGGCATCATTACCGAAAGCAATATCATTCGTGCCCTGCATCAGCGTTATGCGCCGGAAACAACTGCCACCGACATCATGTCGCAGCCGTTGATTACCGCCCGCGCTGACCTGGATCTGCTCAGCGCCCGCCATTTGATTGACAGCCACGGCATCCGCCACCTCGTTGTTGTCGACAACGATGGCAAAACAGTAGGAATTGTCAGCGATACCGATTTCCGACTCTTCCTGGGTATCAGCGTATTCCGCAATTTGCGTACGCTGGGCACCGTGATGGATAGGCACATGCCACGCCTGCCGCCGGAGGCATTGCTCGAAGAAGCCATTTTCAGCATGCTGGAACAGGAAACGGATTACGTTATTGTCACCAGTAATGGCGCGCCGCTTGGCATCATCACCGAACGCGACATGCCGCGCCTGCTGCACGACTTCCCCAACCCGCACGCGATTACCGTGGCCGAGGCCATGACCCACCCGGTACTGAGCATTGCGCAGGATGAGTCGGTCACGGCCGCACTCGAGATCATGACCGAACGTCGCCTGCGCCACATGGCCGTGCTCGATGCGCAAGGCTTGATTGTTGGCGTCATCAGCCAGCATCGGCTGTTCGAACAGCTGGCCGTACACCAAATGGAAGCCGCGCTTGCCAAAGCGCGTCAGGAACACCAACAGCATCGCCTGGAAACCCATTTGCAACTGGCGATGAGCGCCTCCGGCTCAGGTGCCTGGGAATACTTTCACGAGCGCGACCAATTTGTCATCAGCGAAGGCCTGGCCCATCTGCTGGCCAACCTCTCGATCAACATTCCAACCAGCATGAGCGAATGGTTATCTCGCATTCACCCGGAAGACGCGCCCAGGCTAAGCGTTGCGGTCGACCAGCTAAATCACGGAATAATCAGTGGAATATACGAATACCGCACGCAAACACACCATGGCAGCTGGGTTTGGCTTGAAATCAATGCGACGATTGCAGAGAAAAAACCAAATGGCGCTCCGCGGCTCAGCGTCGGCATTATCACCGACATCTCGAAACGCCATGCCGAACGCGAGCAAATCCTTCGCCAGAACCGCGCGCTCACCCTGTTGAGCGGCGTCGCGCACGCGATCAGCCGCAATAATGATGAAGCGGCTTTTCTCGCCGAAATCTGCATTCTGGCCACCGAAGTCGGTGGCTATCGCCTGTCCTGGATCGCCGAAGCCCAACGCAATTCAGCCCGCTCTATCCGTCCACTTGCCGAAGCGGGTTTCGAGCCGGGCTATCTCGGCAGTGTCAAAATATCCTGGGCTGACGATGAATATGGCCAAGGGCCAACCGGCCGCGCCATTCGCACGGGCATTCCGGTGATTTGTCGCGATGTGCTCAATGACCCTGTTTACGCACCCTGGCGCGATGTAGCCATGCAATGTGGCTACCAGTCAACCGTTGCCATGCCGCTGCGCCTTGCCGGCAACGTCATTGGCAGCATCAATCTTTATAGTGACCAGCCAGACATTTTCGATGATGCGGAAATCAGCCTGCTTGAAGACATGGCGGGAGAGATCGGCGCCGGCATTGACCGCCTGCGAAGTCTGACCAAGCTGGCGGGAAACGAAGCTGCCCTGCGTGAAGCACAAGCGATTGCCCGTCTTGGTCACTACCGCTTTGACCCAAAGCTGGACATTTACGAGACCTCAGCTATTCTCGATCAGATTCTCGGCATCGACAGCAACTACCCACACGATACCGCCGGCTGGCAAGCATTGATAGACCCGGAGCAACGCGTGGCAATAAGTGCCGCCATGCAGAGTGAAGTACTCGGCAAAAAACTGGAGTTCGAACAAAAATACCGCATCATTCGCCAAAATGACGGTGCCACCCGCTGGGTGCTCGGCACAGGCCAACACCGGCTGGATGAAGCAGGCAATACGCTGGAAATAATCGGCACGATCCAGGACATAACAGAACAACACAATGCACAGGAAAGCATGCAGCAGAGTTTTGAACTGCTGCTTGAAGAACGCACCACTCAACTGATCCTCGCAAAAAACCAGGCAGAATCGGCAAGCCGCGCAAAAAGCTCCTTCCTGGCCAACATGAGCCACGAAATTCGCACCCCGCTCAACGCCATTATGGGCCTCAGCCATCTCGCCCAACGCGATGCAGAAACCCCGGCACAGCGTGATCGACTGACCAAAGTTGAGAGTGCTGCGCAGCACCTGCTCGCCGTTCTCAACGACATTCTCGATTTCTCGAAGATCGAGGCCGGCAAACTGGTGCTCGAAAACGCCGAGTTCTCACCCGCCGATGTCATGAACAATGTCCGCAATCTGATCATCGAACGGGCTGATGCCAAAAATCTGCCGGTGAAAATTGAAATTGACCCCAGTCTGCCGCTCGTCATGCGTGGCGACACCATGCGGTTACAACAAATCCTGCTCAATTTCCTATCCAACGCCATCAAATTTACCGAACAGGGACACATCACACTCGCCGCCCGCCTGCTCCATCGCAGTGCCGATGGTCTTTATCTGCGCTGCGAAGTGCGTGATACCGGCATCGGTATCACGCCGGAAATCCAATCCCGCCTGTTCCATGCCTTTGAACAGGCTGACACCTCAACCACACGCCGCTATGGCGGCACCGGCCTTGGGCTGGCGATCAGCCTGCGTCTGGCCGAAGCCATGGGTGGGGCAATCGGCGTCGATAGTGCGCCCGGCAACGGCAGTACCTTCTGGTTCACCGCCCGGCTTGGCCTTGCCGAACCCGGCAAAAAACCGCTGTTCCACAGCAGCACTCAGCAACACCATGAATACGAGGTCGCCGCTTTGCACGCCGGCGCTCGTGTTCTACTCGCCGAAGATAACCCGACCAATGAAGAAGTCGCCACCGAGTTGCTGCAATGTGCCGGCATTCAGGTCAGCGTCGCCCGTGATGGCGCTCAGGCACTTGCCCTGGCCAGCCGCGAGAAATTTGATCTGGTATTGATGGACATGCAGATGCCAATCATGGATGGCCTGGAAGCAACCCGCAACATTCGCGCCCTGCCCGGCTGGGCGGAAATCCCCATACTGGCGATGACCGCCAACGCATTTTTTGAAGACCGCAATGCCTGCCTGCAATCGGGCATGAATGACCATGTACCCAAACCAGTTGACCCCGAAGTACTCTTTGCCGCTTTGCTCAAATGGCTGCCAGCACCGGCAGCACTGGCCGAGAGCCCTGCCCCGGCCGCAGTAGCACGCCCGGCAGTAGCGCCACCAGCAAAGCCGGAGACAATGAAAATCCCCGGACTCGACATCGAACTCGGCCTCAAGTCAGTGCGTGGCCGCATGGAAAGCTACCTGCGCCTGCTCGTAAATTTTGCTCAGAGTCACAGCGCTGATTTCCAAAAGATCCGTGATTGCCTGCTCGTCAACAACAATAACGAAGCCCGGCGTCTTGCCCACTCACTCAAAGGCGCTGCTGGCGCACTCGGAGCCCATGCCGTGCAACACGCCACCGCCGCCTTGGAAAGCGCGATCACAGAATCTCGCCCGGCAGCCGAAATCTTCCAATTAATTGAAGATAGCGCAAACTTTTACGCTCGTCTGCAGCAAGATGTTGCCAGGCTGAAACCAGATAGCACGACAACAGCAGAGAATGCACTGGATCAAAACACCGTTCAGTCAATTATCGACAACATGCGCCGGCAACTGCGCAATAGCGATTTCTCAGCTACCAAAACACTGGCCAGCTATCCGGAGGTGTTCAGCCAGCGACTGGGTGATAACCATAAGCGCTTCGAAAACTGCCTGAACAACTTCGATTTTGAAGTCGCCCTCACCTTGCTTGAGCAAAGCCTGAACAATACTAATAGCCATGTCATCAGGTAAATCACGCACCCCCATCCCCGGCTGGCTGCTCCCTGTATTTGCCAGCATCTTCCTGTTGATTGCCGGCAGCGGCATCTGGCTTTATAAACACGAGAAAGTTCGCGCGCTCAACGCAGCGTCAGAGCAACTCGAAGCAGTTGCCACCCTGCTCAAGCACCAGATCGTCAATTGGCGCCAGGAAAGGTTTGGCGATGGTCAAACGCTGAGTGAAAGCAGTGGACTGATCGGCGAAATTGATCGTGTTCTTAAAAAGGAGCCGACAGCAAATAAAAGCCATGTTCTCGAACGCCTGCGCAGTCTAACCACGAACTATCGCTATCACGATGTACTTTTGATTGATCTGGACAACAGGATTCAACTCAGCGCCTCGGGCCGTAACAAGCCCCTTTCAAACGAGGTGCTGCTCGACATTCAAAAGGCGAGCGTCACCAGGCTCCCCGTAATCACCGACATCCATCGTTCTCCCGAGAGCGGCAAGCCGCACATGGATGTTGTGGTTCCGCTATTCACCAGCAAAGAAAAAAGTGCCCGGCAAATCGGCAGCGTTCTTCTGCAGATAAGTCTCGACACATTCCTTTACCCAACCCTCGAAAAATGGCCACTTCCCAGCGAGACGGCCGAAGTACTGCTTGTTCGACAGAACGGCAATGAAGTCCTGTTTTTGAAAGATATACGCTCCAGCAAAAATTCAGCACTTAATAAGCGTATCGCCAGTAGTGAAAGTGAAGTGCCATCGGTCATGGCCGTCTTTGGCGACAAACAGGGCATCGTTGACGGGAAAGACTACGACGGCACTCCCGTAATGGCCTTCTTAACGAAGGTAGACGATACCAACTGGCTGCTGATCACCAAAATCTCCCGCGCGGAAGCACTCGCTGCCTGGCAATTTGCTGCTTATCTGATCATCGCCGTTACCGTCGGCCTGCTTCTTTCCGCAACCGGCTTATTCGGGTGGATTTACCAGTCGCATGGCCTGCAACGCTATAAGTCGCTCTACGCCGCCGAAGAAGCCGCCCGTGAATTTCGCGAAAGATTCCTGCTGGCCTTTCAAGCCAGCCCGGTCGCCTTGTCGATAGCAACGTCTCATGACGGCCGTTTCATCGACATCAACAGCCAGTTCGAGCGCGTCTTTGGCTGGAGCAAGGATGAACTCATTGGCCACAATTCGATAGAAATTGGCCTTTGGCCAAATAGTGAAATCCGTCGCGAGTGGATTAGCAGTTTGCAAAAGATGAAAACCGTCGTCAATGAAAATTCCATATGGTTGGACCGCGCAGGAGTGCCACACAATGTAGAAATTTCGGCCGCCTTATTCGACATCGACGGCATC
>ERZ724524.700-NODE-700-length-22183-cov-3.872424_pt1 | contig 22183 bp, 21 predicted proteins | sample MGYA00376057_ERZ724524 | MGnify/ENA primary metagenome ERZ724524 (study PRJEB28724, sample SAMN07190888) | wastewater metagenome | isolation source: influent of sewage treatment plant in Hong Hong | place: USA: Christiansburg, Virginia | collected 2016-03-01 ...
CTGCCGCGACAGACTCCGGTGTTTGTGTTCTGCGCAACCTACAATGGTCAGCCGCCGGATAACGCCGTCAAGTTCTGCGAGTGGCTGCGCAGTGACTTGGCTAACGACGCCCTAAGCGGAGTCGAGTTTGCGGTGCTGGGCTGCGGCAACAAGCAGTGGCGAGCGACCTTCCAAAAAGTCCCGCAGTTTCTTTTTGCGCGCATGCAAGAGCTGGGAGGCAAAGCGCTGGTTCCGTTTCACGGTTGTGATTCCGATGGAGACTTCGATGCAGCGGCCGAGTCATTCTTTGCGAGTGTCTGGTCGATGCTCGGCAAACGCTCTCCTGCTGGTGCGCCACTTTCGACCAGCACCTCTGGTAGTGAAACGCAGCTCGCGTATTCAGTCGAAGTAGTAAACTATGCGGGTGCCAATGCCGGTGCGGTGCTGCCCAACCGAGCCCCCCTTCACGCAGAAGCCAGGTTGTGTACCGTAACGCAAAGTCGGGAGCTGCAAGCGGAAGGCGCAGAGCGGTCCACCCGCCACCTGGAGATCGCTCTACCCGATGGAGTTACCTATTCGGCAGGCGACCATTTGGGAGTCCTGCCAGAGAACCCACCGGAGCTTATCGAAGCCTATGCCACCCGCTGCGGAGTCCGCTCGAATGACGCCGTGGTCGTGCGTGAATTGGGTGCGATCAGCGGACAGATCCCCTGTGGGATTCCGATCCGCGTCAACGAACTCTTGGGACAACACGTGGATCTAAGTGGCGCACTCACGCGACGGGAGCTACGTGCTCTGGCCGCTCGCTGTCCGTGTCCCCCTGAACAGAATGAGCTGCTCAGACTCGCTGGAGATCAGTCATTCCCAAAGGAGGTATTGGCAGAGAGACTGACGCTGCTTGATATCCTTCAGCGCTATGCCTCGATTCCTTGCGATCTGGCGACCGTGCTCACGCTGCGGCCGGCGCTCCGACCGCGCTACTACTCCATTTCTTCATCCCCGAAAGCGCTACCGAGAAGCTGCTCGATCACCGTTGGTGTTCATGACTATTGCGGTCCCAAAGGTGTGCAAAGAGCGGGTCTGTGTAGTCATTATCTAGCGCGGGTTCAAACAGGCCAATCTGTGCGAGTCTTGATCAAAGACACCGGCAGTACGTTCCGGCTCCCCACCAATCCAGCCACCGATGTGATTCTGATCGGACCGGGCACCGGACTGGCACCGCTGCGTGGCTTTATCGAAGAAAGGGCCGCGCTGCGCAAAGAAGGAGTGAAAGTCGGAAAGACGCTACTGTACTTCGGCTGCCGTCGCCCCGATCAGGACTACATCTATCGGGAAGAGCTGGAAGCACACGCGAAAGACGGCAGTCTGGATGGGCTGTATGTCGCCTTCTCCAGGCAGATTGATCAGCCAAAGACCTACGTTCAGGATCTCCTCAAGCAGCACTCGAGTGCTCTGTGGCCGCTGCTCCGCGATGGAGCACATGTCTATGTCTGCGGTGATGCGAAAAACATGGCCCCAGCGGTGCAAAAGACTCTGCTCGACATCCTGGTCCACGAAGGCGGACTGTCTGTGCCCCAAGCGGAAGAACAGTTGAAGGCCTGGCGCACCCAAGGTCGCTATTGTGAAGACGTCTGGGCAGCCACCTAACGACATCCCCAAACGGTCGTGGGCAGTCTAGGATACGGTCGTGCTCGATCAATTCTTGGACTGGCTGGCCCAGCTACCGACCGTTCCGCTGTATGTGGTGCTGCTCCTTCTGTCGGCGCTGGAAAACGTCTTCCCGCCGGTTCCTGCCGATGTTGCGGTGGCACTGGGAGCATTCCTGGCCCAGCGCGGCAAGTTATCCCTTATCCCTCTAGGAATCGCCTGCTGGCTGGCCAACGTGGTCAGCGCGGCAGCGATGTATGAACTGGGTCGAAAAAAGGGAGCGGTGTTCTTTGCAACAGGTTGGCCCAGTCGACTCCTGCCACCGGCAGCCATCGCGGCGCTGCAAGCGGCTTATGCCAAGCACGGAATGCTCGGCATCTTCGTCAGTCGCTTCCTCCCGGGAGTCCGGGCAGCAGTCACCCCATTTGCTGGCATTGCCGGACTGCCACCGTGGAAGGCCATGCTTCCGACCTGCGTGGCATCGGCCATTTGGTACTCATTGCTGGTCGCTGCGGGGGCGGCGTTGGGGTTGTCGTGGCCAGCGATTCGACGTCTGGTCGATCAAACTAGCGCAGTGCTGGGAGCCGTGGGACTGCTGGCGGTTGTGTTGTTCTTGATCTGGCTAATAAGAGTCATTAAAAAAGACTAATATATACTACTCTTTGCACGAATCATTTCAATAGAAGCGGACATACAGGTTGAACTCGCTGCCGCCCAGTCGTAGCTCATTGAGTGGACATGCGGCGTTCTGTCCGCAGCGCCCGAGCAATTCCAGCAGTCGCTTGCGGTCATGGGCGTAGGCATTCCAATCGCCGCGCTTGGGGTCGACAATGTCGAGCAGCCAGTCCGTACGGGGCCCCGACTCGTTGAGTGAGCGTCCATGCCCGTCGAGTTCGACCTGGCCGCTGACCATGTACGCGAGGTCGGTTTCCGAAAGCACGCCTTGGTTCAGTTCGTCACCGGGATGGGTGTGATAGCTACCGATGAGCTGCTCGCCAGGCGCAAGTGGGCCCAGATCCGCAGCGAGAAAATCGAGCGTATCACCAGAAAACCGAAACGGCGGGACCAGCACTCTCGTCACATCGACATCGTTGCCAAGCCGTTTCCCGAGCAGAAACGCCGCCACCTCGGCCACTTCATCCCGACCGAGTCCCTCTTGCCGGGTCGACACTTCCTTGAGCCGCTTGAGCTGACAGACCTGGCGACCGGAGAAGCGTACCCGCGACAGCGTGCCGCTAAGCTGCACCGCGATGATGCGCGCCCGCGCCTGACAAGCCGCATCCGAGTGCAGACCGGGATGAGGAACCTCTTCGAGGATCGCGTTCAAAATGGCGGCATTGGCAAACGCATCCTGCGGGTCGAGCCTGGGCACGAGGTCATCGATCATGCCCCGCTCGCGGGCTCGATCCAGCGCATGTACCGACGGGACGGGGGTTCGCCGGTTCTGCGAAAGGGCCAAGATCGCTGCGCCCAGACCAATCGCGTAGAGCGCGCATACCAAGAGCGCTCGTCCCCACTGCGAAGCTCGTCCCCCGATTCGAACCCGTCTCATGGCGCGGCCACCGTCGGCAAGGGCCGTGGTGTCCAGCTACCAGTATCGCGAACCTGGGCCGATTAATGCACAAATTTTTTGTATTCTGCAAAACCTACAAATACTTAGACGCAGTGCTCACAAGCGAGCGGGCAACGCGAGGGGACGAGGGGTCGGTGCAAACGGCTGGCCGACCGATGAATCGCTGCCAGCATCGGACTCCGCCTCGGGATCTCGGCGAAGCGTGATGCTCACCTTCGCTTCCTGGCCCTGCGTTGCGATGACGTCGCGGTACGCAGCGAGGTGGCGGAGGGCGCGGACCTCGATCCGGTGCTGACCAACGGGAATCCGCAGACGCACCGGGCCACCGCTTGTCGATTGAACCAACAGCGGCTGGTCATCCAAAAGCACACTGGCAACTTGAGGAAACACACTCAGTACCAACGTCGCCGTCGGCGCAGGGCTGGCTTGACGATGGCAACCAGCAAGAGCGCCGAACAGCAGAGCCCCGAACAGAACCGCCCTCCCCCTCATGGTGTGACAGCCTCCGTCGGCAGTGGCTGGGCATCCGGGGTCGCCGATGGCAACTCCTGAGCAGGCACACAGTCGAGTCGAAGCGTCGATGGACCCAGTGGCACCACCTGCACCCGCAGCCCGGCAATCGGGGTCCGATACAGCGCCGTCCCCAGCGTCTCCGGGGCTGTCGTCGTCGTAAGCTGGAAGTGCACCTGCTCATCAGCTCCATCGGCGACGAGGAATCGACGGGGTTCGACGCGACTCACCCCCGGCAAGGCCAGCAGTGCTTTCCACAGCTTGTTCATCACCTGTGGCGACCGCAGACCGGTCGCAATCAGCAGCACGCCGCCGCCCACGCGCCCAAGCAGCCCGTTCCGCTCGGCCAGTCGCGACAGCAGCGGACGACCGAGTTGTGCCGTCGCCTGCGCCAGCGCTTCTTCGCTGCGCTCTGCGAACCCGGTCCCATCGCCCGACTCCATCTGAGGCTGGGCGGTGGTATCAGCGAAATACTGCCACCCGCCGTGAACCAGCGACGAATACAGCCTCGGGCTGGTACCACGAACCTCCGCTCCCTTGGCCGCCACCGTGCCATCGAAGATCAGACGCGGTCCGGGCCACGACGACAGATTACTCGGCTGACAGCGCTCGGCCGAACCTAGCTCGACCGGTTGACCACGCTGCACCAGCAGATCCCGCGCCTCGGCAGCCAGCGTCGCAGCCGAGGGCTCTGCACCGGCCAGTCGCGTACAGATCAAAATCTTGGGCCGACCATCGCTACGCTTCGACTTCGGTAGCACCGCTTGCAGTTCCCGCAGCAGATGCGCGACATCGACCTGCGCCGCAATCTTGAGTGACAGTCGACCGGCCTGTTCCGTCTCTTCCACCACACGGTACGACGACACGAACTCACGAGCCCGCGCACTGACCAGGTAGAGCCGACCCCGCACCTCGGGCGCAGCCTGATCGATGGCCATCTCGAGAGCGCGCTCCATCGCATCGCTGAGCGCCTGGCTGCGGGTCTTGGCGACGTCTTCTTGCACCGCCACCTGCACGGCCGACTCGATCTGCATCTCTTGGGCACCGGCAGGCTGCGAAAATCCGAACAGGAGCGTCGCCAACACTCCTTGACAAAAAGCTCGAACTGTGTATCTGCGAGTCAAAGCAGCGAACGACATGGCTATTGTTCCTCGCCCGAGCCCGTCCCGGCGTCGGAGACCGCAGGCTCAGCAGCGCCGCCTTCTTTAACACGATCCTTGGTGCCGGCAAGCGGCAAGGCAAGCCACAACACCACTCCGCCAGTCGCGCCATAGTCGATTCGTTCGATCACCGCAGTCTGAGGATCCAGCTTGGCGACCCGCTCGGCACCGCCGAAGCGCACCAGCTTGGCCTTATGATCTCGGACCACCACCGTCAGGGCCTTGCGGAGCTTGTCCTCGGCCCGACTGCGCGCCACTCGCTCAGCCTTGAGTCGCGCCACTTCTGCCGAGGGGGGATACAGGTCCGCAGAGCAGCTTGCCACCGCCACCAGCTTGCCCGCCGCAAAGTCCGCCGATACGCCTGATGAAATGCTCTCCGGCTTTTCAGCGGCCACCGCGCAGACCATCGACCAAGCGAGCAGCCCCAGTCCGCCCACGATTCGTCTCATCGGCCCTGCCCTCCCGACGTTCGAAAGCGACCCGGCGTAGCAATCCACGCCGCCACGTCGTTCCAGCGTTCCTTGAGCTTGCTGCTCATCACCACCTGCATGTGATCTGGATCTATCTCATCGCCGAACCGCCGTCCAAGCTGCCAGTGGGTAATCGGTCCCGCCGTCTCCAGCACAAAGCGGAGCTGACAGCCCGGGATTGCCATCAAGCGGTCGCCGTGTCCTGCGACGCTCAAAATGGGCACCCGCACCTTCGGCAGCCCAGTACGATAGGAACGCCCGTGCCGATCGGTCCAGTCGCCACCCGATACCCAGCTCCCCATCTGCGCCAAGTACGGTAGTGACTCATTGACGTTGCCAAAGCGCAGCCTCACCGCCGGAAAATACCCCGTCGGCCGCGAAAGGAGAAGCAGCGTCTCGTACGACAAGCGCTTGAGCCACCAACGAAAAAGCGATGGCTCCAAGTGGCGCAGCCAGACGTTGCTCGCGAGACCGACCAGCCCATCGTACCCAGTCAGCTCGGCGTTTTGCGCGCACAGCGACTGCCAGGCCAGCGAGACGTGGCCAAATAGACTGTGTCCAACGGCGATCCGGGGCAGCGAGGGCTCGGCCTGGGCCAGGTAGGCCGCCACGCAGCCCGCATCGTAGACGAGTGAATCGTAATCCCACGAGGCCCCCTCCGTTGCCGTGGGCCGGCTTTGACCATGACCGCGCTGATCGAACCACAGCACCTTGAGTCCCCGGTCGAGCAGCGAGGACAGCAACCCCTCCCCCGCTTTTGCATCGAGCGTCCGCCGATCCACCATCATTGCGTGCGACAGCGCCACCACCGCACAAGGCCGCTCCGTCCGGCACAGCCACTCTCCGCGAACGACAGCTCCGTCGGACATTTGCAGTGCTACCGGCTCTCCTTGGCGAAGCGGCGGGTGCGTCGCTGGCACAACCTCAAAGTCTGCGGGACGAATGCGCTGATTCGTCTGAGAAGAGACAGAAGCCACGGTTCCTCGTTTTGGTAAGCCATGGTAGCCTGAATCGCTGGGGAATGATTGGAGATGGCCAGGCTCTTCTATCGGGACGTTTCAGGGACGACAGGGACGATCGAACTGCAAAGCACGCCGGTGCTGATCGGGCGGGCGACCGACTGCCAAATCCAGACGCAGGATGCGCAAGTGTCCCGTCGGCATGCGCGGGTCATCTTCGATGGCTCCGCGTACTGGATCGAGGACTGCGGCAGCGCCAACGGCGTATTTGTGAACAATGAACGGGTACCTCGCTATCAGCTCCGTCCGGGCACCAACTTCCGCTGCGGATATCTGGAGGTGCGCTTCGACGTCGACGGCCCAGCGGCAAGCCCACCCATCGCTTCGCCGCCCGCACCCTCCCCGCCTGCGCCACCACCGATTGCTCCGCCGATCTCGCCGCCCGTTGCTGTGCCTGCTCCGGCTGTGCCGATGGTGGTGCCAGCCGCCGCGCCAGCGCCGGTGGCTTCGGCCTCTGCGACGCCAAGTGCCGAGTTGCTCAGCCTGCGCAGCGAGATCGAGTCTGAGCGACGCAAACGGACTGATCTCGAGTTCGAGCTATCGGACCTGAAGCGCAAGCTCGAAGAGCAGCAAGCCCGCCCGGCCCCACCCGCGACGAGTGAAGCCGACAGCGAACGACTACGCCGCCGGGTTGAGCAGCTTGAGTCAGAACTGAAGCGCAAGGGTGCCGGTGCCGGTAGCGCTGGCGGTGCTTCCGTCGAGTCGCTGCGAGCAGCCGAGGCCGAGCGCGATCGTCTCCGAGTTCGAGTAAGCGAGCTCGAAAGCAAAGTCCCCGACCCTAGCAAGACCGACGATCAAGAGATGGAGCTGATTCGGCTGCGTCGTCGTGTCGAGCAGCTTGAGGCCGATCTGCGACGGGTACGCGGTGGCAAGGCTGCGGAACCAGTACCAACATCCACGGCACCGGCTGGGGAAGCGCTGGTCACGGAGCTGGAAGAGAAAGTCCGTCGGCTCATCGAGGAACGTGACGAAGCGGTGCGCAAAGCCAGTCATCCGGTCCTGGTCGCCCCCGCTGCACCCTCGCCCACCGATCCACGGGTCGCCGAAGAACTGGAGCGCGCCAAGCGTCGCATCGATCAACTGGAATCGGAGCTGCGACGAAAACCCGTCGGACAAGTGGCCGACACCCAGCGCGTCTCCGAACAGCGCAGCGAGCTAGAGTCGGCCCTACGGCAACTCCGTGACGTCGAGAAAGAGCGCGACAGCCTGCGTGAACTAGTTGCGCAGTCAAGTGGAAGTGCCCGTCCACCGAAGGCTGCTCTCGACGGGTTACTATCGGTCAGCGATGGTCTTGCGGACATTCGCGCCGCCCTGCGCGCCGCTGGAGACGACGTCGCACTCGAGCAGCTCGAGCAGCTCCGCACCACACTCCGCCAGGCGTGCATCAGCCTCGGTCTGACGGTCTAACTCGACTGGTGGCGATTACTTAAAGACGACGGTCCCGGGCAGTTGGCTGGTGTCGGGCGGCGGTACTTCGGTACCTAGCTTGACCGCGACGGCAGTGGCTGCGACGGCACCAACGCCAGCGACAATGCCAGTCCAGACGTACCAGCGCTTGTACCACGGCGTCTGTTTTTGCTCTTTCATCAGGGTCGCAGAAACCTCGACGGTGGTGTCCGGCATCACCGTGACTGCGGCCTGAAACGGCAGATACTTGGCTTTTTCGACAAGAATTCGGTAGTTGCCCGGTGCCAGCACATGCAGCGCGTCACCGAGCGGAGTGGAGCCACTGGCCTTCGAGTTCACGTACACCTGGGCCCCATCGATGTTGGCCGAAATTTGAATCTGCCCGTAGCGCTTGAACGTGTCTGGTGGATAGAGCTGCTGTAGCCAGCTTAGGATGCGCGCCTCATCGATGGCTTGACCACCGACGATCGAATCGGCATAGCGACCCGTGACTTTCTGTTCAGTGACGGAAATCCGCTGTACTGCGAGCACCACGTCGCCGAGCTGACTGACCGCCAACAGCAACACCTCGCGCACGCCGAGCCGCTGCCCCACCCCCGACAGACAGCGCGTCTCTCCATCGCAGCGAGCCACCTCGGCATCCATTCCGGGTCCGAGCCGCCGCCGCGCTTCGGTCAAGCTGACGACCCGTAGAGACGTATTTTGCGTCAGCGCTTGAACCAGTCTTTCGGGCAAATCAGCGAGTGCTTTGACATCGTTGCGATACTCGAAAACCACCACGCCATCGGCACCGGGCTTATCGACCGGCAGGCTGGCCTTGACCGACACCGTGTCCGATGGAATGGGGGCCGCGGCAACCTGGACGGTCGGTTTCGGGGATCGCGTTCGGGCCTCCAGCGAGGAACTCGAAAAACCGAGGCAGGCGGTCACGGACAGGATTGCGACGAGTCGATTCCTCATGGGTATTCTCCTCGCTACCGTCCGAACAGGACGCTGGCCGCGCTTGGAACGTAGCCCTCTTGGAAGCCGCGCAGATAGGGCTTGGAGTCGGCCGGATCGCAGGCGGGCAGACAGGTGCCAATCAAGTTGTTGGCGTTGTCATAGACCCGCGACGCACAGTCCTGGTTTTGGAAGCCCACGATGTAGTCCTGCTCGCGAGCGCCCGACTGCAAGTTGACGAGCGCGACGTGATAGGAATACCCCGACCAGTCGATGTAGCAGCGATACTGATTGGTCGAGCCCAGGTAGGTCAGAAACAGGCCCCGCACCTTGTGCTGCACACGCAACAGCGATAGTGCTCGTGCTCGATCGGGTGTCACCGCAAGGCTGTAGCCGCTGACATCCGTGGGCGCAAACGAGATATCGATCGAGCTGACATAGGGCTTCCCATCGCTCGACAGCGTAATGCGATACGGCACCAGCCAGGACGGCAAATCAAAGCCGGACGAGGACCACTTTTCGGCACCGCTCTCCAAAATAAAAATCTTGGCCTGCGCAGCCAGCGTCGGGACATCCGCGCTGTCGTCTCGTCCGACACCGATGATGGACGAACGAATCGCGCTCACAGCAAGGACGCCTGGCGCGGACAGGATCTTTTCGCCGCTCTGCCTCGCCACCACCACCCGACCGAAGCGGGTCGCACCACTCACCGCTGCACAGGGCTGCACCAGTACCTGTTCACCGATGAGCGTATAGGCAATGCTGGTCGTATACGGCAGGGTGCGCTGGCTGATCTGCTCTCCGGTCTTGGGATTGTAGCGACGAAGCACCGACGGTTCGCCTCCCCCGAGAACCGAACAGTCGGGCTCCCCCGGTTGCAGGGGTGGCTTGCCGAACACGACCTCGACCATTCCATCGGGTGTATATGCAGCCGCGAGGGGCTGTCCGATCGGGGCCTGGGCGGTGGAGTCAATGCTCGCAATCAACAGCTCACCGTCTTTGCTGACTCGGCTGCGCAGCCCCGGCAGGTTGCGGACAAATCCGATCAAGCCCGCTCGACCAACCGCAGGTGCCGAGCGCGGATACTGCAAAATGATCGCCGTGCGATCAAGTGGATCAACGACGATGCCCTGGACCGGATTGGTCATGTAGTCCGGCAGATCGAAGCTGACCTGATCTTCCAGACGGAGGGTATCGACCACATGCAGCTTACCCGCCAAGTTGCCGATCAGCAGCGACTGGCCGTCGTAGGTTCCAGCGGCGGCGCTCACCGGCGGTGCACTCGTCACACCGGGACTGAGCTGAAACGGATCGAGCCAGCGATCATAAATCGAGAGCAGCGGCTGCACCGAGTTCGGATCCACAACGCGCAGCTTGGTTTCATCACGCAGTGGTTCGTACAGGCGTCTCGACGGCGCAAAAATTGGGTCCGAGGGAGCCACCGGTGCGACCAACTTTGGACTCCCTCCAAAGAAAAACAGCGGCCGTCGTAGCTCCAGATAGACGTCCTTGGTTTCGCCAAACTGCCACGCCACATCGCGGGCAAGTGCCACCCCAAGAAGCTGCTGTCCCGCCGCCCCCAGTGCCAGCATCCGCAGATCCCTTGATGAGGAGACGTGGATCAGGCCCAGGTCAAGCGACGGCAGCATCGTCGCCCCCATCCCATTGTCTGCCGGTGGATCGAAGCGACTACGGGCAAGCAGATCGTCGGTGCGGGCATCCCGCAGTTCCAGCGCAGTCACCCGTGCATCCCGCAGCGGAGACAGCACCACATCATCGGGAGCGGGCGTAGAGCGAACCAAAAACCGCACTGACCCCGGGTCGGGCTGCTGCTGACTGCAACCGAGCAGTCCGAGCGCAACGTCGCACAGGCTGAATGCGGCAAGACCCAACCGAGCACCGCTCAGAAATCGACGACAGACGGCCTTCGTCATGAATCGGACTCTAACAGAACCGATGCCGCCGCAACCTACCTTTCTCTCGTGAGAGCGGGGGCACGCTGGTGTACGCTGGGACTACCATCATGGGGATCAGAACCATTATCCGTCGGACCGCAGCGCTTTCGGGCCTGGGGGTGGGCATTCTCGTCGGTGTTGTCTGTGTTCGCACGATGCTCATCGAATCGAAGCAGCCAACGTTCACGGCTCCGACGGTGCCGGAGTTCGTGGATGCCGGGGGTGAGCAGGCGGGTCGGCTCGGTCAGGCGGTGCGCTTCCAGACGGTGTCACGCGATGGCCAGCCTCCGGTCAGCGCCGAATTTTTGCGGATGCACGAGTTTCTGAAGACCAGCTTCCCGCGAGTTCACTCCACGCTGGGGCGAGAGAGCGTCAGCGACCTGAGCATGCTCTACAAGTGGGAAGGTCAAGATCCGCAGGCGCGACCCATTTTGCTGCTCGCTCATCAAGACGTCGTTCCCGTCGAAAACGGCACCGAGGGTCGCTGGCAAAAACCGCCCTTTTCGGGCGAGGTCGCCGACGGCTTTATTTGGGGTCGCGGCGCACTCGATGACAAGTGCTCGATGATGGCCATCTTCGAGTCGGTGGAATGGCTGCTCGCGCAAGGTTACAAGCCGCGTCGCACGATCTATCTGGCGTTCGGTCACGATGAAGAAGCGGTGGCAGTGGGGGGGGCGCTCAAAATTGCCGAGCTGCTCAAGTCGCGAGGCATCCAGCTCGAGCTGGTTCTGGATGAAGGTCTATCGGTCGTAAAGGGAATCATGCCGGGGGTGAAACGCCCGGTTGCTCTCGTCGGAGTATCCGAAAAGGGCGTGGCCAACGTCGAGGTCGAAGCGGTCGGCGAAGGTGGTCATTCGTCGATGCCACCCAAACGAACCCTGATTGGGAAGCTCAGCCGGGCTCTCACCCGGCTAGAAGAGCACCCGATGGCTGCGGAACTGCGGCCACCGACGAGCGATATGTTCGATTACGTCGCGCCTGAAATGAGCTGGCCGCTCAAACCGGTGATGACCAATCGCTGGTTGTTCGGGCCGATCTTGCGCTGGCAGCTCGACCAAGGAAACTCGACGCGAGCGCTGCTCCGGACCACCCAGGCTCCGACGATGTTGTCAGGAAGTCCAAAGTCGAATGTGCTGCCGCAAGCGGCGCGGGCAACCATCAATTTCCGAATCCGTCCCGGTGACAGCACAGACCAGGTTGTCGAACACGTTCGCAAGGTTATCGGCGATGACAGCATCCGTGTGAATGCCCAACCGGGCTCACTCATCGAGCCCTCGCCAGTCTCGGATGTTCGGTCTCCCTCCTTTTCCATCATGACGAAGACCATTGCTTCGGTGTTCCCCGAGGCGATTGTCGCGCCCGGCCTGATGATCGGTGCCTCCGATGGCAGACACTTTGTGCCTGTCTCCGAGAGCGTCTACCGATTTGTGCCGTTTGTGCTCGAACCGGACGATCTGTCTCGCCTGCATGGCACCAACGAGCGCATTCGCATTACTGATTACCTGCGGATGATTCGCTTCTATGCGCAGTTCGTGAAAAACTTCGATGCTCCGCGCTAACAGACAGTAGCGAGAACCCGCCCATGACCGCGCTTCGTGCCTTCTTTCGCTGTTTTGCAGGCTGTCCGGGAGAGCTGCCGCTGTCCCTGATCGATACCCGCTGCCCCCACTGTCAGGGGCTACTCGATGTCGTACACGATGAATCGGCGCTGGCTGAGCGCAGTGGTGCCCAGTGGCGAGCCCTGTTTGATGCCCGCCGAGTATCGCCAAGCTGGCCGATGCCGAGCGGTGTGTGGAGCAAGCGAGAGTGGGTCAATCCCGACCTGACCGATGAGGACATCGTCTCTCTGGGAGAGGGGTTCACCCCGCTGGTTCCGCTACCTACGCTGGGTCGTGAGCTGGGAATGAGCGACCTGTGGATCAAGCAGTGCGGTCACAATCCGACGGGCTCATTCAAAGACCTCGGGATGACGGGCCTGGTCTCGCAGGTCCAGAGGCTACGAAGACTCGGGGCGGTGATTCCTGCGGTGGCGTGCGCTTCGACGGGAGACACCTCGGCAGCGCTGGCGGCGTACTGTGCCCGAGCAGGACTGCGCTCGATTGTGTTTCTGCCCGCTGGCAAGCTATCGGACGAGCAGCTCACCCAGCCGCTGTGTAGCTACTCCCAAACCGTAGCGATTGATAGCGACTTCGATGGCTGTATGGAGCTTGTCGCACAGTTTTGCAGTCGCCACGGAGTCTATCTGGCCAACTCGATGAACCCTCTGCGGATTGAGGGACAAAAGACTCTCTCGGTTGAAATCGCGCAGCAGCTCGGCTGGCAGCCGCCAGATTGGGTGGTGGCTCCGGGGGGGAATCTCGGTCATGTAACGGCCATTGCACGGGGTTTTGCGCTGCTCAAAAAACTGGGTCTTACCGACCGTCAGCCGCGACTCCTTGTGGCACAGGCAGAGCAAGCATCCCCTCTGTATCGGGCCTTTCGATCAGGATGGGAGTTCCACCGAACGGTGGCCGGACCGACGCAGGCGAGCGCGATAGCCATTGGCAACCCGGTGAATGTCCACAAAGCCATCGCCGAGCTAAGGCGCGTAGATGGAGTCGTGGAAGCGGTCAACGAAGATGAAATCACCGCTGCATGGACTGCGGGCGACCGTCACGGACTTCAGACCGATCCGCACACCGGAGTCGCTTTGGCGGCACTCCGTAAGCAGCTCGAACAGGGACGAATTGGCGCACAAGAACGAGCGGTGGTGGTCAGCACTGCCCATGGACTGAAGTTCGGAACGCTCAAGCGTGCCTTTCATTTGGCGACGAAGGACGGACCGAAATCGAGCGCTCGCAGCGAAGCGCTGCGCAACCCACCACTGATGATCTCCGCACACCTTCCAGCGCTGGAAGACGCACTCCTTCCAAGACTGCGGTAACGAACGCTCTCGCCCACCAATCGGGCCGTACGGAGCGTCTGTGTTCGGAACCCCCACTTCCGGACCGATTCGCGTATCATCCGCAGCCATGCGACAAATCTGGATCACAAAGGCAGGAGCGCCCGAGGTACTTCAAGTCAAAGAGGCGGCAGACCCCGTCGCTGAATCGGGACAAGTGCGCATTCGAGTACGTGCTGCGGGCATCAACTTCGCGGATCTCATGGCTCGCACCGGAATGTATCCCGATGCGCCCCCCATCCCGTGCGTAGTCGGTTATGAGGTCTCCGGCGTGATCGACCAGATTGGCTCCGGTGTGAGCGAATTTTCCGTCGGAGATCGCGTCATCGCAATGCCACACTTTGGAGGCTATAGCGATACGATCGTCATCGGTGCCTCGCAGATTTTTCGGATGCCGGACAAGATGACGTTCGAGGAAGGAGCCGCACTACCCGTGGTGTATCTGACGGCACATCACATGATGCTGTTTATCGGAACGCTACGGCGCGAGATGAGAGTCCTCATTCACTCCGCAGCAGGGGGAGTGGGACTGGCCGCGATTGATCTGGCGCGGGCACACGGCTGCGAGATTTTCGGCACCGCATCCCCGGGCAAACACGGATTCCTTCGCGAGCGCGGCTGTCAACATCCGCTCGACTCTTCCCAAGACATCACCGCCCAGGTTCGCGCCATCGTTGGCAAAAACAGCGGCGTTGATCTCGTACTCGACGCGGTGGGAGGCAAGTCCTTTACCGACTCCTACAATCTCCTGCGCGAAACCGGACGCCTGGTGTGCTTTGGCGTCTCCTCGATGAGCAGCGGCAAGAGTCGAAGCATCCCGAGCGCCCTTCACATGCTCCTACGGACCAAGCGTTACAGTCCGCTCACGCTGATGAATGACAACCGGTCGGTGCAGGGAGTCAACATGGGACAGCTCTTTTCGCGCATCGATCTACTCCGCCCACAGTTTGCCGCGCTACTTGGAATGTACGAACGTGGCGAACTCCGTCCCTATGTCGACCGCTCCTTTCCCTTCGCTGAAGCGGCGGCGGCACATCATTACCTGCACGATCGCAAGGCCAAGGGAAAACTTCTCCTCACCCCGTAATCCAGCTCATAGATTCGGCAAAACCATGAACCAACCACCTCGCCATCCGTACTTTGATGATCGCGCTGCGGTCGAGTGGCATCGCTCTCTTGCGGATGCCATTGCGCTGGCCCAGACAAACGGACAGAGACTCCTCATCGTCGTGTCCACACCGGACTGTGGCGGCTCCCGAGCACTCCTAGAGCGGGTCTTTCCCAAAGAGGAAATCACCGAAGAGCTGCGGCGCGGCTTTGTGTGTGTCGCCGCAGATTCGAGAAGCCTGGAAGCAGGTGTCGCGACGCTGCTCGGTTCAGCACCCAAGCGCGAACCCACTCCGGTCTGTTTATATGCAGTGGCAGAAGAAAGCGGTCCACGACTCCTGTTTTCCACAGCAGGTGGCCGCCCTCCGGCGGTGTTTATTCGGGATCTAACGGACGCGCATGCCCGTCGCTAGCTTGATCGTGCGAGCTTAACCAAGCCGCGCTGCACTTCATAACCTTGTGCGCGCAACGCAACCCGCAGCGCATCTGCAAGCGTTGCGTGACTCGCTGGAAGCGCGGCCCCCTCACTCTGATGAATCAGCTCGGTTGCCGTTGCTGGAGACAGACCAGCCAGCATCACCGTCGCCCCGATCAGCCCTACCGCCCCCGCCGCTTTCAGCAGTGCCCTCGCCGCCACTTGATCGACAAATGGGAGCCCGGTCAAATCCAGGATCGCCACCTTGGCACGATTGTCAACGATCGCAACCAGCAGACGATGAATCAGTTCATCAGCACGCTCCGCAGACAATTCCCCAATCAGAGGAACCACCAACACCCCGTGGAAGACGCTGATCACGGGCAGCGACACTTCGTGCAGCAGATCACGCTGTTTCTGGATGACCGCCAGCGCTTCTTGAAATTCTCGGTCGTGCTGCGCAGCGACCCGTGCCAGATCCGCTTCCAGTTGGGCGCGACGCTCGAGGATCGTCCGATTCAGCTTATTGACGTATTCATCTCCCATCTGAAAGATCGCGGTGAGATAGGCGTCATCGACTATCCGCAGACACGAATACGCCGTCGTCGGGTCAACTCGCGGTGGGGCTAGCAACTCTGCCATCGCCGCCCGGAACGAACAGAATCCGCGCAGGAGTGTCGAGATATGAAACTCACTAGACGCCCGATACGCGGTCACAAAGCCAATGAACTCCGCGAGTGGTACAGAGTCCTTCCGCAAAATCAGCGCTTCATTCCAGCGCACCACGCCTTCCACAAGTCGCTGCGTCTCGTCGCGTGGTCGTTTCCCTTGCAGATCCCGAGCCTGCGCGATCACCCAATCAGTCGCACGCTCCACCACTTCAGAGCGGCGCTCGCCGAGCATGGTCGCGAGAACTTGATCCACAGATTCACGCATCGACTCGAACGCTCTCTCTAGCATGTGAGGTCTCTGTCCTAGACTTAGGAATGACCAAGTGCTGCCAGAAACGCTTCGAGCAGAGCCGCAGTCTCCCGAGGGCGTTCTACTTGTACGTAGTGTCCCGGACCAGGGAGGACCGCCAGCCGAGCGCCTCGAATCAGACTCACCACCGCTTGTCGCAGGAAAGTCGGCGGCAGGAAGGGATCATCGGTGCCCACCACCAGTGTCGGCGCACAGATATCCGACAGGCGATCCGAAAATCCGCCTGCGGTCCAGGTATCAAACGCTTGCTCGATACACTGTGGCGCAACGCCTCCGGCATCATCTAGGATCCGCTCCCGCTCGGCGTCGCCAAGCTGCTTGCAGGCGAGTCCCAAAATGGTCTGCTGCATGCTGCGATTCTGGGCTGAGTTGCGGAACAGAGCCCGCGCATCCGCCGGAAGGGGGATTCCGGAGGCAGGGACCGGACAGAGCAGGACTTGACCAATCACTCGGTCATTTGCCGTCGCTGAGATCCACTGTGCAATCTGTCCACCCATGCTATGACCGACCACGACAAACGATCGGCTACCCAGCGCATCGGCGACCGCCAGCACATCCGCAGCATACTGTGCAATCGAGTAACCATCATTGGGTCGACCAGAGCGACCACTGCCGCGCAGATCGATAACGACCAAGCGCAGTCCCTCGGTATCAAGCGCCGCGATCAAGTCGTCGTACACGGCCCCTGACACCATCCAGCCGTGGATAAGGAACACATCGCGGGGCCCTGCCCCAATCACACGATAGGAGATACTGACGTTGTTGCTGACCACAGAGTTGCTTATCATGGGATAAGCATCATACATTGGTTCCTACTGGTCTTTCTAGGGCCTTTTTGCGCATCCAGAAAAAGCAATTTTTCGACGATAATATGCGTACTCTGATCTACGAGTACCTCCATGCCAAAAACGGAAGCCCCAAACATCACAGCGGGTTACTACATCATCCGTGGCGGCAGCGCTGGGCGCGAGCGACTACGGCTCCTTTCTCGGGTGATGCACGGCGCGACCACCCGCTTGCTTGATCGCGTAGGTGTGCGTCCCGGTATGTCCTACTTAGACATGGGATGCGGCGGCGGCGATGTCACCATTGAATTGGCAAAGCGTGCCGGACCGACCAGCCAAATCGTCGGTGAAGACATCGATGCCATCAAGCTGTCACTGGCCGAGCAAGAGTCCCAAGCCCAAGGATTCCCAGACATTGTGTTTCGCTGCGCAGATGTCCTCGGTACTCCCAATGAAGCACTCGCGACCGTACCGCCTGCGTTTGATTTCATCTACGTTCGCTTTCTGCTCACCCATCTTCCCAACCCGCGAATGGCCCTGTCACGACTGGTCCATCGACTGCGACCAGGAGGCATGCTGGTCGTCGAAGACATAGACTTCTCCGGACACCTCTGTTACCCCGAACATCCCGCATTCCGCAGCTATCACGAACTTCACATCGAATCGATGCATCGACGCGGCGGAGACCCATACATCGGGCCAAAGCTCCCAGGAATGCTCCAGGAAGCCGGACTCTGCCAAATCGAAGTCAACGTCGAGCAGCCCATCGGAATCACAGGAGAGGTCAAGCTGGTTCCCGCCATCACGATGGAAAACATCGGTGAGGCGGTTCTCGCGGACGGACTCTGTACCAAGGAAGAGCTTGCTAGCATCATCAGCCAATTGCATGTGCTTGCGCATGACGAAACGACGCTGACCGGAATGCCGAGGATCATCCAGACGTGGGCCAGACTTGGGCCCAAACTTGGCTGAACGGAATCCGGCGCTTCGCAGTAGACTGCCGCGATGAATCTGGCTGAAGGTCTTCGCAAACACGACGACGGAGTGGTTCGCTGTTTTTGGGCCACGGATGATGCTCTGTACCGCCGCTACCACGATGAGGAATGGGGCATCCCGGTGCGCAGTGACACCAGGCTGTTTGAAAAACTCTGTCTGGAAGGGTTTCAATCGGGTCTGAGCTGGCTCACCATCTTGCGCAAGAGAGAGTCCTTTCGTGCTGCGTTTTCCGGCTTTGCGATCGAGCACGTAGCCGAGTTCGGTCCTGCGGATGTCGAACGACTCCTTACGGACTCCGGAATCGTCCGTCATCGCGGCAAGATCGAAGCGGCGATCAACAACGCCCGGGCGGCCCGCGAGCTGGTCCAAAAAGAGGGCTCCCTAGCCGACTACGTGTGGCGATTCCTACCACCCGAGTCCGAGCGCCCTCGAACCATGGACTATGCAGCCCTGCGTACGCTCGGAACTACGGCGGCGTCGAACCGATTGTCACGCGATCTCAAACAGCGAGGCTTTCGCTTCGTCGGACCCACCACTGCGTACGCGTTCATGCAAGCGATGGGACTCGTCAACGATCACATCGTTGGTTGCCCAGCCCGCGCCACAGTCGATGCGGCGCAGCGAGCCCTGCATCACCGAGTAGTCGCGGTCTAGGAGTGGGCAGAATCTGAACGCTGAGAGTCTGCGGCCTGTTCCGCAGCCCGTTGCGCCTTCCGGGCGGCTTTGACTTGGGCGCGGGCTTCCTCTTCGGCAATCGCAGCCTGAGTGGCGCGCCCACCGAAAATGAACCCCAGCACAAAGCCAAGACAGAGCATCGCCGGAATGTAGATGATGTGGGCAGCCGTAGGCATTCGCTAGCTCTTGCTCACCAGCTTGCTGAGCTTTTGATCTAGCTCACTGAGCTCGGAATCGACGCGCCGCAGCCCACGACCGATCATCACCACATAACCCAGCACCGCCAACCACACGAATCCATACGCCGTGGCGAGCAGCGGACCCGCCGGAATCGACTCATCCACGGTCGGGCCCATCATCGGCCGGTTTTCCTGCACAAAACCATCTTTGTCCGGCTGACCGGGAGCAGGATTCGCAGCAGGAGCAGGAGCCACCACCGCAGGCTGAGTTGCCGTCGCTGGAGGCGGCGTTTCGATCCGCTTCTGTAGCGCGCCCGGGGATGGCCCCTCATCCGCAAACGCCGGAGCACTTACCAGCGCAAGAAGCAGCAGCCCACGACTCCATCGACTCTTGCTTCGGAGGTTTTGCATGGTTCGGTTTCCCATCAGTTGCGAATTAGTCATCGAACAGCCCCGCGTCCTCGGCCCGCATCTTCAGCTCTGCGAGCTGATCCCGCTGGCGCAGCAGCCGCATCCGCAGCGACATCAGCACCACAAACAGCAACGTAAACGTCAGCACCGAGGTCCACAGTGCAATCCGCATCGCCGGATCAAGAGTCGGTACCACAGAGGTCTTGGGATGGATCGTCCTCCACAGCGAGACCGAGATGTAAATCATCGGCACGTCCGCAGCACCAAACACCATCAGACCCGCCGACAGCCGAGGTCCACCCGGCCCGCCGTAACGCTCGGCAAACAGCGCCGCCACAAAGATGATCCACAGCAGCGCTGTCGTCGTTAGCCGCACATCCCACTGCCACCACACGCCCCAGGCTTTGCGCGCCCACAGCGGCCCAGTGAGCAGCACACACAGCCCAAACAAAACCGCCAGCTCTGCAGCAGCTATCGCGACTTGACGCGCCCGCTGGGAGCCACGAAACAAATACATCGCGCTCGCGCCCCCGGCCAGGAATGCGCCAATCATCGTTTGCCACGCACACGGAACGTGGAAGTAGAAGATGCGTTGCACCATGCCCATCGTCGGCTCGTTCGGAGCCTTCACGATAAGCTGTGGCGCAACCAAAAAACCGGCCGCCACAACCGCCAGGAGTACGAGCTGTGTCGTCGAAAAAGTCCTCGGGGAGGGGTGCGGAGTTGTCATGTTGGCTGAACTCCAAATCCTAGTGAATCGAAGTAAACAGGCGACCCAGTCGGACCGAGGAACCCTTGCCAGCAGACCACCAGATGAACCACGCCTTGCCTTTGATCATCTCAAACGGCACAAACGACGCCTTGTCCGTGGGAGAACAGGGCTCAAGTCCGCGCTGCTCACACCAAAAACGACCGTCATGACTGTGGTCGCGGTTGTCGCCCATCACGAAGACATGCTCGGGAGGCACGACCCAGGTCTGGCACGGATGAATGCTCGGCTGGACATCCTGCACCACGCGATAGGTCTCGGTCCCGTTCTTTTCACGGAAGCCACGGCAGATTTGATGGGTCCAGCGAGCCCCGGGACGCTCCTCATCAAAGTCATCGTAGTCACACATACCAGCGACGGGTTCACGCGCTAGCTGCTTACCGTTGACGGAGACCCGTTCATCACAGACCTCGATCGTATCGCCCGGAATTCCTGCGATCCGCTTGATGAAGTCCTTCTGCATGTCGTGCGGATACACAAACACGATCACCTCCCCGCGACGGGGTTCGCGCAGATGATGACCAAACTTAATGTTTGTAAACGGAATCCGCAGACCGAACAGCAGTTTGTTCACGAAAATATGATCTCCGACTTGCAGAGTCGGAATCATCGAGCCGGACGGAATCTTGAACGCCTCGACGGTAAAAGCCCGCAAAATCAGCGCGATCAGAACCGCTCCACCGATCGACTCTCCATACTCCTGAAGTGGACTCTTGCGCGCAAAAGACAGGTGTTTGGTGACCGCCTGATCAAGCCCGTGCAGCGTCCGAATCAGCTCGTCATTGTCTTCCGCGACAAGTGCTTTGTCGACGGCAGAGATCGCCTCTGCCACCGTCTCACGGGCTTCCTTTTTGAGCAGTCGACCGTACTTATCAAATCGTCGCCGCGCATCTTTCACAGAGAGCTGCGCATCACGATGCAGCAGCAGATCCTCACGCGTTTCATCGATGATCTTGCGAAAGGCCAGATACGGACCGCCCAGGATTACAGCCAGAGCCAGCAGCGCAATCACAAGCTGCACGATGCGCGGATGCGGCGGAACCTCGGTCAGGTCGATGTGGTTCGTGAAGTGAACAACCAGCAGAAACAGACCCAGTAGCAGCGGCAGACCCAGCACCCACAGATGATCGAGCGCAAGACGGAGCCATACCGGAGGCCGACGCCCTGACGGCAAGGCCACCGGCGCAGCCTTGTCTTTCTCTTCCTCGCTCATTATTCGTCCACCTTGAGCACCGCCAAGAACGCCTCCTGCGGAATCTCGACCGAGCCGATCTGCTTCATCCGCTTTTTGCCCTCTTTTTGGCGTTCCAGCAGCTTTCGCTTTCGGCTGATGTCACCACCATAGCACTTGGCGGTCACGTTCTTCCGCAACGCCTTGACGGTGGTACGCGCAATCACGCGGTTGCCAATGGCGGCCTGAATCGCGACCTCGAACTGCTGCGGCGGAATCAGGTCTTTCATCTTCACGCACACATCGCGGCCTCGGAAATACGAACGCTCCCGGTGCGAAATGATCGAAAGCGCGTCGACACGATCGCCGTTTACCAACAGATCGAGCCGGATCAGGTCAGCGCGCCGATACTCGAGCAGCTCATAATCGAGCGACGCATAGCCTCGCGACACCGACTTGAGCTTGTCATAAAAGCCAAACACCACCTCGGCGAGCGGCAGCTCGTACTTGAGCACCACGCGATCTTCGCCGTTGTAGGTCATACCGACTTGGATGCCGCGCCGGTCCTGACACAGCGTAATCAGCGATCCCAGGTACTCCGACGGCGTATAGATGCTGGCCATGATGATCGGCTCCTCGATGAAATCGAGCTTGCCTTCATCCGGAAGCGCCGCCGGGTTGTCGACGATGACGGTCTCCCCCGAAGAGGTCGTCGCCCGATATTCCACCGTCGGTGCCGTCGTAATCAGATCCAGATCGTACTCGCGCTCGAGACGCTCCTGCACGATCTCCATGTGCAAAAGCCCGAGGAAGCCGCACCGAAAGCCAAAGCCCAGCGCCAGCGACGTCTCCGGATCATAGGTAAAGCTCGCATCGTTCAAATGGAGCTTTTCCAGCGCATCGCGAAGGTCGGTATAGCGCGCATTGTCCGTCGGAAAGATTCCGGCGAAGACCATGGGCTTGACGACCTTAAATCCCGCGAGCGGCTCGGCACACGGACGGTCGGCGTGCGTAATGGTGTCGCCAATCTGGGTATCCGCGACGGTCTTGATGTTGGCGATGATGAAGCCGACCTCGCCGCAGCGCAGCTCCTT
>ERZ724524.704-NODE-704-length-22108-cov-12.426246_pt1 | contig 22108 bp, 25 predicted proteins | sample MGYA00376057_ERZ724524 | MGnify/ENA primary metagenome ERZ724524 (study PRJEB28724, sample SAMN07190888) | wastewater metagenome | isolation source: influent of sewage treatment plant in Hong Hong | place: USA: Christiansburg, Virginia | collected 2016-03-01 ...
TGGATGAAGTGGAAGCCGTGCTCAAGCGGGTGCAGCATTTCGATCCGGTTGGCATCGCCGCTCGCTCGGTACAGGAGTGTCTGTTGATCCAGCTTGGCCAGTATTCGCCGGATCTGCCTTGGCTCAATGAGGCAAGGGAGGTGATCCGCGAGCACATGGACTTGCTCGGCAACCGTGACTACCGCACCCTGGCGCGCAAGACCCGGCTCAAGGAGAGCGACCTCAAGGAGGTACTGGATCTCATCCAGCAGCTGGAGCCCAGACCCGGTAATGGCATCATCCAGAGCGAATCGCAATACGTGATCCCGGATGTTTCCGTGGTCAAGAAGGGGGCGAAGTGGGTGGTTGAACTCAACCCGGATTCGGCGCCGCGCATTCGTGTCAACGAGGCCTATGCGGCAATGGCACGCAATGCCCGCAGCAGCACGGATACTCAGTTCATTCGTTCCCATTTGCAGGAAGCCAAGTGGTTCATCAAGAGTCTGGAGAGTCGAAACGACACCCTGCTCAAGGTGGCAAGCTGCATAGTCGAGCAGCAACAGGGTTTCTTCGAGTACGGTGAAGAGGCCATGAAGCCCATGGTACTCAACGACATCGCCGAGGCGGTGGAGATGCACGAGTCGACGATTTCACGGGTGACGACCCAGAAGTACATGCATACGCCCCGTGGCATCTTTGAACTGAAGTTTTTTTTCTCCAGTCATGTCAACACGGAGGGAGGAGGAGAGTGCTCATCGACCGCAATTCGTGCCCTTATCAAGAAGCTGGTGACGGCCGAAAACCCGGCCAAACCGCTTAGTGATAGCAAGATCGCGGATTTGCTGGCCGAACAGGGTATTATGGTGGCGAGACGCACGATCGCAAAGTACCGTGAATCCTTGTTGATCCCGCCATCCAATCAGCGCAAACGCCTGGTTTAGGCAAACAAAAGGAAGACGTTATGCAAATTAACCTGACCGGACACCATGTCGAGATTACCGAAGCTCTGCGTGATTATGTGAATAACAAATTTGCCAAACTCGAGCGTCACTTTGACCATATCAACAACGTACATGTGGTGTTGAGCGTCGAAAAACTGAATCAGATCGCCGAAGCCAAGCTGCACGTCAGCGGGGGAGAGGTGTTCGCCAATTCGCAGCATGCCGACATGTATGCGGCGATTGATACCCTGCTGGATAAACTGGATCGGCAGATCATCAAGCACAAAGATAAGTTAAATCAAAAATAACTATGCAACTTGAACACATACTGAGTCGGGACTGCACCAAGAGTGCGGTCCCTTGTACCAGCAAGAAACGCGCCCTCGAGATCATCAGTGAGCTGGCCGCAGAGCGCCTCGGCGCCTCCCGCCAGGTGCTGTTTGAAAGCCTGCTGGCGCGGGAAAAGATGGGCAGTACCGGGATCGGTGCCGGTATTGCCATTCCCCACGGCCGGATCGACGACGCCTTTGCGCCGACCGCCGTGCTGATGACCTTCTCTGAACCCATCCCTTTCGATGCTATCGACAATCAACCGGTTGACCTGCTCTTTGCATTGCTGGTGCCGGAAAGCGAGTGCAAGCAGCATCTCAAGACCCTTTCCCTGATGGCATCCAAGCTGGGTGACAAGGCCGTCTGTCGCCAGTTGCGCCAGGCGACTAGCGATGAAGAACTCTATCAGATCATGACCTCGGCCTGATGCCGGGTCTGACGCAGCCACGTTGGCGTGAGGGGACAAGATGCAGTTAATAGTGGTAAGCGGTCGTTCGGGCTCCGGTAAGACGGTGGCCCTGAGGGTGCTGGAGGATCTGGGTTACTACTGCGTGGATAACCTGCCGGTCAATCTGCTGCCCCAGCTGATCGTCTCGGTGGAGAGCCAGTATGACAAGCTGGCGGTCAGCATAGACGTGCGCAACCTGCCGACCCAGCCAGACAAGTTGGACAACCTGTTGACCCAGGTGCGCAACGAAGGGCGGGTGGAGTTCTCCAGCTTCTTCTTCGATGCAGACAACGGTACCCTGCTCAAGCGCTATGGCGAGAGCCGCCGGCTGCACCCCCTGTCTCGCAAGCAGCTCTCGCTGGATGAGGCGATCCGGGAGGAAACCCACCTGCTGGCGCCCCTCTCCTCGACCGCCGACCTGCGCATCGACACCACCAACCTCAGCATTCACGATCTCAGCGAGCTCATCAAAACCCGGGTGCTCGGCAAGAAAGAGAACGAACTGGTGCTGGTGTTCGAGTCGTTCGGCTTCAAATACGGCATCCCCAAGGATGCGGACTTCGTGTTCGATGCCCGTTTCCTGCCCAATCCCCACTGGATCCCGGAGCTCAAGCCGTTTACCGGCCAGGACGAGCCCGTGGCCAACTACCTCTCGGCCCAGGCGGACGTGATGCTGTTCATCCAGCAGATAGAGAACATGCTGGTGACCTGGTTGCCCCACCTGGAGCGCAACAATCGCAGCTATGTGACCGTTGGGATCGGTTGTACCGGCGGGCAGCATCGCTCGGTGTTCATCGCCGAGCGGCTGGCCAGCGCATTCCGGCTGCTTGGCAAGAACGTGCAGATTCGTCACCGCACGCTGGACAAGCGCTCCCCCCAAGCCTGACAGACCCACAGGATGTTCAGATGACAGTTTCCGCCTCGGTAGAAGTCAAAAACAAGCTGGGAATCCATGCCAGACCGGCCATGATGCTGTTCGAGCTGGTGCAGGGATTCGATGCCCATGTGCTGCTGCGCAACGAAGACGGCATCGAGGCCGATGCGGACAGCGTGATCGGTCTGCTGATGCTGGACTCCGCTCAGGGCAAGCAGGTGGAGGTGCAGGTGGAGGGCCCTGAAGAGGTGGAGGCCCTGGCCGCCGTGGTGGCACTGTTCACCTCGGGCTTCAACGAGGAGTGAGCGGCACCTCCTTTGCCGTCATGACCCGGCGCGCGCCAGCGCCTTGAAGTCGTTAAAGTCCCGACAAGCCAGCAGATTCCTGCTGGCTTTTTCGTTCATCAGCGCCAGAAACAGATCGTAGAGCCCCATCGCCTCCTCGTAGTCCGCCTTGCTGATGGCAAGCACGAAGATGAGGGTGGTGCTCTCACCATTGCCCCACTCGAGGCCTGCACTGTATAGATCAGGGTGCGGCGGGCCAACAGGCCGAGGGAGTGGGGCAGGGCTATGCCTTCTCCCAGCAGGGTGGATACGATGCGCTCCCGCTCGTGTAACGATCCCCTGAACCCAGTCTCAACAAGCTGCTCGGACTCCAGCTGGTCACCGATGCAGCACAAACAGCCGTGCCTGACTGAGCGGCTCTGTGACCATCATTAAGTGGTCGGTATCGAAGTACATGTCCAGCAGGTAGAGGCGGGTGCGATAGGTCAGTACCAGCTTGCCGAACTGCTCCAGCTGGTACGGGGTCGTGAAGGGGGCAACCCGTACCACGGGGACGTTTTTCTCGCTCGCCTTGACTGTGCTGATGACGAAGTCCAGTTCGATCTGCGCCAGCCCCTCGTAATCCCGTTCTTGTGGTTCGCCAGCGGCCTATCTGGTAGTTGATCCGCAGCAGAATGGCACTGATGTGAGCCTGCCGGTCGGCACGCAACTGCGGATCGCCGCGAAGATCATAGGAGTAGTGCTGGTGAATGCAAGTCAGTAGAGGTGGACCAGTTGTTCACTCTCGGCGGCCATGGCCGGGCTGAGCTGGGGGGATCTGCAGTGAGGTGGGTCTGGATCTGGATGACGAGGCTGGCGATCTCCTCCTGCCCCGGCGGGGCCAGGGTTGGTAACTCGGCATGGATGTCGCGGACCACCACGGCCAGGGTCAGGCTGATGTCATCGCTGGCAAACTGGCACCGCTCGTGACCAGCCGCCTGACGCAGCAGAGTGATGGCGCAGGAGATGGTGAGTTGTTGCAGGCTCTCGTCGGCGAGGCGCAACTGATGGCGGCAGAGCTGATCGTGATAACCGGTGCCGCGCTGGTGGAAACAGTGAGGCATCTCACGCCAGGGAAGACGGGCCTGAGAGGTAGGCACGAAAAAGGGGCCTTGATGGCCCCTCTATTGATTCCCTTGCCGTCAGCTGGCGGGTGATGCGCTGCTGGTGGGCAGATTCTGGTAGCGCACGTCTTCCTCTATGATGACGTCGACATCCAGGGGCTTGCCATTGCGGATCACCGAGATGGTCAGCTTGGTGCCGGGGCGGCTCTCGACGATCTTGTCCATCACAGGGCGCACGCCGCTGATGGCCTCACCGTTGATCTTGAGCAGCACATCCCCGCGCCTGAGACCGGCCTTGGTGGCGGGGCCATCGGGATCCAGGCTCTCCACCACCAGACCCTGCAGATCCCCGAGATTCATCATGCGCGCGACTATGGGGTTGATCTCGACGCTGGAGATGCCGAGGTAGCCACGAATGACCCGGCCATTGGCAATCAGCTCGTCCATGATCCGCTTGGCCAGCTTGTAGGGGATGGCGAAGCTGATGCCATAGCTCTCCTGATTGCCGTTGAGGTGATAGGCGGCGGTGTTGATGCCCACCAGATCGCCACGGCCATTGACCAGGGCGCCACCCGAGTTGCCCTCGTTGATGGCGGCATCTGTCTGCAGCAGATCCTGCCGGCCGTTGCTGTCCGGCCCCATGCTGGAGAGACCGATGCGGCCGGTGGCACTGATGATGCCCTGGGTAATGGTCTGGCCGACGTTGTAGGGATTGCCGATGGCAAGCACCACGTCGCCTACGTCGGGCAGGCGCTCGGGATCCTGCGGTATCACCGGCAGGTTGTCCGACTCTATGTAGAGCACGGCGAGATCGGTCAGCTTGTCGGTGCCGACCAGCTCGGCGCTGAATACCCGGCCATCCTGCAACGCGACAATGATCTGGTCCGCATCGGCGATGACGTGGTAGTTGGTCAGCACATGGCCGCGCTGGTTCATGATGACCCCTGAGCCCAGCCCCTGTGGCCTCAGCTCTGCCTTCTCGCCGCGATTGCCGGCGAAACTGCGGGTGTAGATGTTGACGACGGCAGGGCCGGCGCGGTGGGCGGCATAGGAGAAACTCAGCTCGCGGGAATTGGTGATGAGACCCGGCAGGGGGGCGCCGCCCCGAAAACTGGGGAACAGCAGCAACAGGAGCGCAGCCACGGTGAGGCCAAAGCCGACAGACTTGCCCAAGTAACTGATCAAAGGTGGGATTTTCATGTCATTCTCGTCCGTACATGCTGCGCGCAGAGAATAACATTATCGGTGGATAAAAATCACCCGCGGCGGTTGCCGCGGGTGTGAGGGACTTAACGGATCACCAAATAGAGCGAGGAGTCACCGCGCTGTATGTTCAGCGCCAGGACTTCCGGCTTGTTCTTCAAGGCCTTGGTCAGCTCATCCATGGAGTTGATACGCAGACGGTTGACGCCGATGATGATGTCGCCCTTCTGCAGGCCGGCGGCGGCGGCAGGGGAGCGCGGATCGATGTCGGCCACCGCTACGCCGGTCACCGGATCCGTGGTGGTGCTGAGCTTGGCCCCTTCCAGTGCCGGGTGCAGGGCGCTGGCGAGGATCTCGCTGTCATCGGCCTTCTTCAGGGTGACCTTGACGGTCTGCTCCTTGCCATCACGGATGAGGCCGAGTGCAACCTGCTTGTCGGCGCCCATGGTGGCGATTTTGGCACGCAGTTCACCGAACGAGCGGATGGGCTTGCCATCTATGCTGATGATGATGTCGCCGGCCTTGATGCCCGCCTTGGCGGCGGCGGAGTCAGGCATGACCTGGTTGACGAAGGCACCATCCTTCTTGTTGTAGCCGAAGGACTTGGCGATATCCGTGGTCAGCTCTGTGCCTGTGATCCCCAACTGGCCACGGCGCACTTCACCGTATTTCACGATCTGCTCGGACAGGTCGCGCACCATGTTGGAGGGGATGGCGAAGCCGATACCTATGTTGCCGCCGTTCGGGCCCAGGATGGCGGTGTTGATGCCGATCAGCTCCCCACGCAGGTTGAGCAGGGCGCCACCCGAGTTGCCGGAGTTGATGGCCGCATCGGTCTGGATGAAGTTCTCCAGGTTCTCGATGTTGAGGCCGCTGCGACCCAGGGCGCTGACGATACCCGAGGTGACGGTCTGACCCAGGCCGAAGGGGTTGCCGATGGCCAGGGCATAGTCACCGACCCGCAGCTCGTCAGAGTCGGCAAACTTGATCTGCACCAGGTCCTCCGCCTTGATTTGCAGCAAGGCGATGTCGGACTGCTTGTCTTCACCTATCTTCTTGGCCGCGTATTCGCGACCGTCTTTCAGGTTGACCTTGATCTCGTCCGCCTCGTGGACCACGTGGGCGTTGGTGATCACGTAGCCCTTCTTGGCATCTATGATGACGCCGGAACCGAGCGCCTGGAAGGGCTGCTCGCTCACCTGCTCATCGGGCATGTTGGGGCCGAAGAAGAAGCGGAATTGTTCCGGCAGGCGCTGGCGGGTGATCTTCTTGCCAGAGACGGAGATATTGACCACGGCAGGGGTCACCTGCTCGAGGACGGGGGCCAGGCTCGGCATCTCCTGGCTGTTGCCCATCAAGGGCAGGGCGGCTTGCGCCGGTGCTGCGGACAGGGCGATACCGACACTGAGGGCTAACACACTGAATACAGAAAGAGATTTACGCATATGAGAAACAGCTCCCAGAAAAAGTTGCAATGCAATCGTCAAGGTCTGACCACGATAAGGCGTAATTAGTTCCACCAGAGGCTAACCGGGCTGCTTGAGCAGGCCGGAGGCACCAGCGTAGTCACGGGGTGGCTGGCCGGGTTCCTCGTTGGCGGACTCAGCGGTTCCTTCTTCCACCTGAGGTTCGCGGAACAGGGGCTCTTGCGCCTTGGCGAGGAACTTGCTCTGTTCGGCCATGTGGCGATAGAGGGTCTGGTATTGCTCAGCCAACTGCTCCATCAGAGCTGCGCTGTCGGCGAAGTGGGTGGTGATCTGGCCCTGGTAGCTTTCCAGCTCCTTGTGAGCCTTTTTCAGCTCCTGTTCCAGGCGCCCGGCATCCCGGCTGCGGACAGTGAAGCGGCCGATCAACACGCCGATGATCAGGGCGGCTACCGCCAGCAGGATCCCGTTTAACAGAGTCATAGAAGCTCCTTGTTACAGCTAAATCGATGAGTTTGAGGCGGCCGGATTGACCGCGATGCCTCGTTGGCACTATACCGTGCACCCCGAGAGCGTGATACCATTTTGTCCCTCATTCAGGGACTTGGAGGCGGTTTACAGGATGACCCCGCAGCAAAAATACCAGCAGGATTTGCAGCGTCCTGGCTTTTTGGCCGACCCGGCCCAGGCGATGGCCGTGGCCCGCCTGGAGCGACTCTATCAGGATTTGTGCGCCAGCCCGACTCCGACCAGATCCCGTGGCCTGCTGGGCTGGCTGCAAAAGCCGAAAGCCCGCGAGCCCATCCTGGGTCTCTATATGTGGGGCGGAGTGGGCAGAGGCAAGACCTGGCTGATGGATACTTTTTTCGACAGCCTGCCGGGGGAGCGCAAACTGCGCGTCCACTTCCACCGTTTCATGCATCGGGTGCACGACGAACTCAAGGGGCTGACCGGTCAGGCCGATCCGCTCAAGCTCATCGCCAGCAAGCTCGCCAGCGAGACAGACATCATCTGCTTTGACGAGTTTTTCGTCTCCGACATCACGGATGCCATGCTGCTGGGTACCCTGTTCCAAGAGCTGTTCGGTCATGGTGTGGTGCTGGTGGCCACCTCCAACATTCCACCCAAGGATCTCTATCGCAACGGCCTGCAACGGGCCCGTTTCTTGCCGGCCATCGAATTGATCGAGCGCCACTGCGAGGTGCTTAATGTGGATGGTGGCGTTGATTACCGGTTGCGCACCTTGGAGCAGGCGGAAATCTATCACTTCCCGCTGGATCAGCAGGCCAAGACCAATCTGGACCGCTATTTCGGGCAATTGACCGGACTTGGGCAGATCACGGCTGCGACCCTGGAGATCAACCATCGTCAGCTTAGCGCGCTGGGAGTGGGGGAAGGGGTACTGTATATGGAGTTCGAGCAGCTCTGCTGCACCCCGCGATCCCAAGGGGACTACATAGAGCTGGCCCGGGAGTTTCACACAGTGCTGCTGGCCAACGTGCAGCCCATGGGCACAGGCACTGACGATGCAGCCCGCCGCTTCATCGCCATGGTGGACGAGTTCTATGAGCGGCACGTCAAACTCATTCTGTCGGCGGCGGTGCCCATGGCCGCGCTCTACGGTGATGGCCTGCTGAATTTCGAATTCAAGCGCTGTCTTTCACGGCTCCAGGAAATGCAATCGCACGAATACCTTGCCAGAGTGCACCTTCCTTAGTCACAATACCGCGCCTGCCAGTCGGATGGGCATCTGCGGCAGGTAGGGCCGGGCGACATTTGCTAGCTTCATGGCAGTGAAATTAGCAGGTGATATTTAAGGCAACTTCACTTATAATCGCCCGGCCCACGTTACAGCTGTCGATAAGACAGCAACACTTTAAGCTTTACTTGTATTCGAAGGGGTACAGGTAGGCCATCGTTTGTTGTTTGTGGGAGAGCCCCCATAAGCAATTGGGTCTGTAACAGGTAATTGGGTTTAACTTAATGAAAACTTTCGTTGCCAAGCCAGAAACCGTAAAACGTGACTGGTACATTGTGGACGCAGAGGGTAAAACTCTGGGTCGTATCGCAACCGAGATCGCTGCTCGTCTGCGTGGTAAGCACAAAGCTGAATACACTCCGCACGTTGACACCGGTGATTACATCATCGTTGTAAACGCTGAGAAGGTACACGTAACCGGTAAGAAATTTACCGACAAAATGTACCACGCTCACTCCGGTTTCCCGGGTGGTATCAAGTCCATCAGCTTTGACAAGCTGATTCAGCGCAAGCCGGAAATGGTAATCGAAGCTGCCGTCAAGGGCATGCTGCCGAAGGGTCCGCTGGGCCGTGCCATGTTCCGTAAGCTGAAAGTTTACGCAGGCGCAGAGCACGCTCATGCTGCTCAGCAACCTCAAGTACTGGATATCTAACGGGAACTGGCAACATGGCAGAAAATCAATACTACGGTACCGGCCGTCGCAAAAGCTCCACTGCTCGCGTCTTTATCAAAGCGGGTAGCGGTAAAATCGTAATCAACCAGCGCTCCCTGGAGCAATACTTCGGCCGTCCGACTGCCCGCATGGTAGTTCGTCAGCCGCTGGAACTGGTTGAGATGACCGAGAAACTGGATCTGTACATCACCGTTAACGGTGGTGGCATCTCCGGTCAAGCTGGTGCGATCCGCCACGGTATCACTCGTGCTCTGATGCAGTACGACGAGACCCTGCGTTCCGAACTGCGTAAAGCTGGCTTTGTTACTCGCGATGCCCGTAAGGTTGAGCGTAAGAAAGTTGGTCTGCACAAAGCGCGTAAGCGTCCGCAGTACTCCAAGCGTTAATTCGCTTTTGGTACGCACTCTCACGAGTGTCAAAAAAGCCTGGCCATGTGCCAGGCTTTTTTTATTGGTAATATTACATACGCCAATGCTAACCATACGTCACAAAAGACAAAAATTTGTGTATTTATTGTTTTTGCCCATCGCTTCTCTTTCTTGTCAAATTGTTATCTTTTCTTTAAAATTTCCATGGTCTTTCTGTGTCAATTGCCACTCCGCCTCCGCCGCAGTTGTCAGAGGGAGAGGAGATAGGAAACGGGGACACTATAAGAATGAGCGGAGTCCACATGGGAGAGTTTTTGGATGAGCAATGCGCCAGTTGATACCGGTCGCCGCAGATTTCTTACCTGGTCAACGGTTGCCGTTGGCGGTGTAGGAGCTGCTTTTACCGCAGTGCCGTTTATAAAGTCATGGAATCCGAGTGCCAAAGCCAAAGCGGCAGGGGCACCGGTAGAGGTGGATATCAGCAAGTTGGAGCCGGGTCAGCTGATCCGCGTCGAGTGGCGCGGCAAGCCGGTCTGGGTGGTGAAGCGCACCAAGCAGACGCTGGATGCCCTGGCCACGCACGATGACAAACTGCGTGATCCCGCTTCCGATGAGCCACAACAGCCGGACTATGCCCATAACGGTTACAGATCCATCAAGCCGGAGATCTTCGTGGCGGTCGGTATCTGTACCCATCTGGGGTGCTCCCCTTCCTACCTGCCGGACAGCTTCGGTGAGCAGGTGCAAGGGGTGACCTCCGGCTTCTTCTGCCCATGCCATGGTTCCAAGTTCGACATGGCCGGTCGAGTGTTCCAGGGCGTGCCCGCACCGCTGAACCTGGTCATTCCGCCATACCAATTTCTTAGCGACACCACCATTCTGGTCGGTGCCGATGGCAAGGAGGCCTGACCATGTTTGCCAAACTCATGGGCTGGATTGACGATCGTTTCCCGCTCACGGCCATGTACAACGACCACATGGCCAAGTATCCGGCTCCCAAGAACCTGAACTTCTGGTACTTCTTCGGTTCCCTTGCCATGTTGGTGCTGGTCAACCAGATCATCACCGGCATCTGGCTCACCATGAACTACAACCCGTCGGCGGAGGGTGCCTTTGCCTCCGTGGAATACATAATGCGGGACGTGGACTACGGCTGGCTGCTGCGCTACATGCACTCCACCGGCGCCTCCGCCTTCTTCGTTGTGGTCTATCTGCACATGTTTCGCGGCATGATCTACGGCTCCTATCAGAAGCCGCGCGAGCTGCTGTGGATCTTCGGCATGCTGATCTTCCTGGTGCTGATGGCCGAAGCCTTCATGGGTTACCTGCTGCCCTGGGGACAGATGTCGTTCTGGGGTGCCCAGGTCATCATCTCGCTGTTTGGTGCCATTCCGGTCATCGGCGACGATCTGACCCTGTGGATCCGGGGTGACTACGTCATCTCTGGGGCTACCCTGAACCGTTTCTTCGCGCTGCACGTCATCGCCTTGCCGCTGGTGCTGGTGATGCTGGTGGCCATGCACATCCTGGCGCTGCACGAAGTCGGCTCCAACAACCCGGATGGGATCGACATCAAGAAGCACAAGGATGAGAAAGGCTGGCCGCTGGATGCGGTGGCGTTCCACCCTTACTTCACCGTCAAGGACATGATAGGTGTGGCGGGCTTCTTGTTCCTGTTCTGCGCCATCATCTTCTTCAAGCCGGATATGTGGGGCTACTTCCTCGAGAAGCCGAACTTCGAAGTGGCGAACGGGCTGAAGACCCCGGCGCACATAGCCCCGGTCTGGTACTTCACTCCCTTCTACGCCATCTTGCGCGCTGTGCCGGACAAGCTGCTGGGGGTCATCATGATGGGGCTTTCCATCGTCGTGCTGTTCCTGCTGCCTTGGCTTGATCGCTGCAAGGTACGTTCGGTGCGCTACCGCAGCACCCTGCACAAGCTGAACATCGCCCAGTTTGTGGTCTGCTTCGTCATTCTGGGTGTGCTGGGCGTACTGCCATCGACGCCTATGCTGACGCTGATCGCGCAGCTTTGCACTCTGGGTTATTTCGGGTTCTTCGTCCTGTTGTTCTTCTACAGCAAGAATGAAAGCACCAAGCCGCTGCCGGAGAGGGTGACATTCAAATGAAAAGAATAATTTTTGCAGTGCTGGCCCTGCTGCCCGGTCTGGTATTGGCCGCTGGCGGTGGCTTCCCCCTCGACAAGGCAGAGTACGATCTGAGTGACAAGGCATCCCTGCAACGGGGTGCTGCGACCTTCATGAACTACTGTGCAGGTTGTCATTCCACCCAATACCAGCGTTATAACCGGGTGGCTGCCGATATCGGCATTCCGGAAGAGTTGATGAAGGAACACCTGGTCTTCACCGGTGCCAAGATAGGTGATCTGATGAAGAGCGCCATGTCAGAGAAGGATGCGGCGCGCTGGTTCGGGGCGCCGCCGCCGGACCTGACCCTGGTGGCCAGGGTGCGGGGAGCTGACTGGATTTACACCTATCTTCGTTCCTTCTATGTGGACGAAACCCGACCGTTCGGGGTGAACAATGCGGTCTTCCCGTCCGTGGGCATGCCCCACGTATTGGAGCCGTTGCAGGGGACTCCCCGTGCCGAGTTTGAGACGCATACCCTGGATGGAGTGGAGATGCAGCAAGTCGTCAGCATCAAATCTGACGGCAATGGTGAAATGAACAACGAAGAATATGATCAGACGGTACTGGATCTGGTAAACTTCTTGGTCTACTCGGCTGAGCCGGTGCAACAGGAGCGCGAACGCATGGGCTTCTGGGTGCTCGGTTTCATCGCAATCTTCTTCATCTTCACTGTGCTGTTGAAGAAGGAATTCTGGCGCGACGTTCACTAAGCGACCAGATCGGAGTAATATGACGCACGGCAATGAAGATCAAGATGCTTCATTGCCGTTTCTGCTTTTTAATGACGGGAGGGTTCAATGGCTGTAGCTGCCAATAAGCGTTCGGTAATGACGCTGTTTTCCGGTGCCAACGATATGTTCAGCCATCAGGTGCGTATTGTCCTGGCGGAGAAGGGTGTTAGCGTGGATATCTGCCAGGTTGACCCGAGCAACCTGCCGGACGAGCTGGCCGAGCTGAACCCGTACAACACTGTGCCGACTTTGGTGGATCGCGAGCTGGCGTTGTACACCTCACGCATCATCATGGAGTATCTGGACGAGCGCTTCCCGCATCCGCCCCTGATGCCTGTCTATCCGGTGGCTCGCGGCAACAGCCGTCTGATGATGCATCGCATCGAGCTGGACTGGTACTCTCTGGCTGACAAGATCATGGCGGGCACCGATACCGAAGCCGCCCGTGCCGAGCTGCGTGACAACCTGCTGGCCATCGCCCCTATCTTTGGCGAAATGCCTTACTTCATGAGCGAAGAGTTCGGTCTGGTTGACTGCTACATGGCGCCGCTGCTGTGGCGTCTGCCGAGCCTGGGCATCGACTTCACCGGTCGTGGTGCCAAAGAGCTGAAGGCCTACATGGTCCGTCTGTTCGAACGTGAATCCTTCCAGGCGTCTCTGACCGAGGCTGAACGCGAGATCCGTGCCAGCGTATGAGTAGTTCGGAGCAGACCATGACACCCAGTCGCCCCTATTTGTTGCGGGCGTTTTTTGACTGGTTGCTGGATAACGACTTGACCCCGCATCTGGTGGTCAATGCCAATATCCCCCATGTGATGGTACCGATGCAGTTTGTGCAGGATGGGCAAATTGTCCTGAACATAGCGCCTCGGGCCGTGGGCCAGTTCCACATGGATAATGATGCCGTCAGCTTCAGCGCCCGTTTCGGCGGCGTGTCACAGCAGGTCTATATTCCCATGGCGGCCATATTGGCCATTCATGCCAGGGAAAACGGCGTGGGAACCCTGTTCCCGCCTGAGCCGGGCTACGATCTCTGGCTGGAGCAGGCCGAGGCACCGGTAGAACCCGAGCCGGAGCCGCCGCGCCCGACGGGTCGTCCGACCCTGAAAGTCATCAAATAAAAAACGCAGCCAACTGGCTGCGTTTTTTATCTCATCATTGCCCGCTTAGTTCTGGGCAAACTCGAAGGCCTTGATCACCTGCTTGACCCCACTGACGTGGCGGGCGATCTCCACTGCCTGATCCCCTTCCTGACGGGTCACCAAGCCGATGAGAAACACCTCGCTGTTCTCGGTGACTACCTTGACCTTGGTACTGTCGAAGTTCTTGGTGCCCAGCATGTCGGCCCGTACCTTGGAGGTGATCCAGGTATCGTTGCTGCGCACCCCTATGCTCACCGGCTTGCCGAGACGCAGCTCATTGTAGACATGACGCACCCCTTCGATCCGGCCCACAATTTTGCCCGCCTCCTGCTTGTATGCGTCAGAGGGTGTCTGACCGACCAGCAAGACGCGGCCGTTGTTGCTGTAGACGCTGATCTTGCTAGCGGCGCTCAGCGGCTTGTTGTCGGCCAGCAGATTGGCCGCCTTCAGCTCTATGGCCTGATCGTCCCACTGGGCACCCAGGGTGCGACGATCCCCGGTCGCCTTGGCGGTACCGGCTGCGCCACCGACTACCACGGCGGCACAGCCTTGCAGCAGCAGGGCACCGGTCAGCAGGGCGAGTGCGAGAATAGGCTTCTTCATGGTTTCAATCTTCCTGTTGCGGGAAAAGTGTCTGGTCGATGAGATCACAGAGGCAGTGCAGGGTCAACAGATTCACTTCCAGAATGCGAGGACGGCGGGCGGATGGCACGCGGATCTCCACATCGTTGGGCCCGAGCAGGCCGGCTATCTCGCCACCGTCGCCCCCCCCGAGCACTATGATGGTCATGTCGCGGGAGAGTGCCGCCTCGGCGGCCTTGATCAGGCTGCGGCTGTTGCCCGTGGTGGTGAGCACCACCAGGATGTCGCCGGGCTGACCCAGAGCCCTGATCTGCTTGGCATAGACCTCTTCGAAGCCGTGATCGGTGGCGATGGCGCTGATGGTGGCCATATCTGGGGTCAGAGCCAGGCCGGGCAGGGAGGGGCGTGGTGTCTCGTAGCAGTTGACCAGCTCGGAGATGAACAGCTGTGCCAGGGCCGAGGAGGGGCCATTGCCGCATGCCATGACCTTGTGGCCATTGAGCAGGCAGATGGTCAGCATCTGGGCCGCGGTGTGGATGGCGTCCGGCAGCGCCTCGGCGGCGGCTATCTTGGTCTGGATGCTTTCGGTGTAATTCTCTTTGATGGGATCAGTCATGGGGTCCTCTTAAAAAGCGTTCTGGATCCAGTCTGGCTGGTCGCCCTCGAACGCGATCACATCGAATCGGCAGGCCTGGCTGGCCTCGTTGATGGCATGTTGCTTGAAATAGTGGCGCGCGGCCAGCACGATCTTGTGCTGCTTGCGTTGGGTGACCGAGCTGGCGGCTCCGCCATGGCTGGCCCGAGCGCGATATCTGACCTCGACAAACACCAGGGTATCCCCCTGGCGCATGATCAGATCTATTTCACCGCCACGGCAGCGGTAGTTGCGGGTCACGGGTTGCAGGCCGCGGGCCTGCAACCAGCGTTCCGCTACTTGCTCAAAGTGCTGTCCCTTGCTCGTCGCTGCCGACGGCAACAGGTTCAACCACTGCTGGTGCAGTTGTGCCAGTAGCCTCTTCATGGGTGGTGTCCTCCAGCTGGGGCACGGCGCTGTCGCTGACCAGCTTGCCATTCTGGTAGGTGGCCCAGTCCAGCATGCGCACTATGTTGCCCTGGGGATCCACGCTCAGCTGCCCGCTCATGCCCGGTTGCTGCATGGCATTGAGCTTGCGCATCTGCGGCAGGTTGCCGGCCAGGCTGACCGCATCGTAGCCGAGGGCAAACAGGCGCAGCAGGTCACCCTGGGTCTGTGGCCAGAGCAGGGCTATCTGCTCCCGTTGCTGCTCATAGCCTCCCAGCAGCAGCGGCATGTCGGAGATGTGCATGCCGTTGAGTTCGGAAGCCACCTCGGTCGCCCCGCTGTCATAGCCTCGCGAGCTGCTGTAGATGGGCAGGCTGCCCATGGGATTGACCGAGATGTCCACATAGGGCTTGATCATCCGGGTCTCCAGGCTGTTGGCCACCACATAGACGGCATCTATGCTGCGCGGCGCCGCATCAGAGAGCTGCACTATCTCCCCGGCCCGGGCGGTGGAACGACCGCTCAGGGCATTCTTGACCATGCCCTGCACCTCGTTGCGCGCCCCGAAGGTGGCGACTACGGGCTTCTCCTGGCTGACGCCAGCCCAGGCCTGCTCGAACGCCTTGATGCTGCTGTAGCCAATCCGGCCTTGCGCCGCGATCAGCAGCGGCTTGCGGTAACCCTGACCATAGAGGTACTGGGCGGCCTGGCTCGCATCGGCGGCGGCGGAGAGGGAGAAGTAGAAGGTGTTGTCGTTGATGATCGGCTTGTCCAGCTCGTTGAGCGCCAGCACCGGCACGGTCGGGCTGGCCTTGAGCAGCTCCTCGACCTGGTCTTTGAGCAGAGGGCCTATGATCATGTTGGCCCCCTCCTGGATCGCCTGCTTGTAGAGATCCCCCATCGCCTTGCCCTGAGTGTCATAGAAGTTCAGGGTGAATTGCCCCTGATTCTCCTTGTAGGACATCAGCATGCCGTTGCGGATGGCGGCGCCTTGCGCCTCCAGGTTGCCGGAGAGGGGCAGGAAGACGGCGACCTGCTGCAGTGTGCCTGTGTCCGTGGTGGCGAGATCCCCGAGGCCGGCCGGCATGTCAGTTTGGGCCGGATGGTTCGGGAAGCTCTGCTTCCAGCCTGCGAGCTGGCGGGCGAGTTGACTCGGCTGGGCGCCGAATTCGTTCACCAGTGCCGCCAGTCGCAGCCAGCCAGTGGTCACGTCGGGGGCCGGTGCCTCTTCCAGCGCCTGCAGGGTGGAGGGGGTCATGCTTTTCAGCAGGGACCAGATCTGCTGGTGGTTGGTGGCCAGCTCATTCTTGGCCAGGTAAGGCTCCAGCAGGGTCAGCGACTTGGCGGCACCAAACTTGTTGTTGATGTCCAGTTGCAGCACCACCCGCTGGCGATACCAATCCTTCTGGGTATCGGCATCGAGGGCCACTTCCGGCTTGCCTTCCAGCAGGATCAGGGCCTGATTGGCATTGCCCTGGGCCAGCAGGAGGTGCGCCTGCAGCAGCTGCAGTTGTGCCTGCTGCACCGGGTTGCCGGCCTGCTTCTGCAACTGTTGATATAGGGCGGCGGCCGGTTTGGCCTGGCCGAGCGCCAGATAGCTGCGCGCCGCCATCACCTGCCAGGTGAAGGCCTCAGCCGGTTTGGCGGGATCCACCTGCTCCAGATACCATTGGGCATTCTTGGTCAGATCCGAGAACGCCGACGGCATGCCGGGCTCCGCGGAAGATGGGTTGGGCTCCGACGCACAGGCGGCGAGCAGTACTGCCGCGAGTATGATGCCGAAGAGTCGTGATACACTTAGCTGCTTTGTAACCCGGTTCAAGTTCATTCCCCGACCAGTGTTGAAGTTCTCCATAGTGTAAACGGGCCAATATGGCGACACAATTGTCGGGACACTCGGAGATCCCATGAGTGACACCCCAACCCTGTATATAGTCCCCACTCCCATCGGTAATCTGGCGGATATCACCCAGCGTGCATTGGACATTTTACGCAGCGTCGATCTGGTGGCCGCCGAAGATACCCGGCACTCCGGCATCCTGCTCAGCCATTACCAGATCTCGGTGCCGACCTTCGCCCTGCACGATCACAACGAACAACAGAAGGCGGATGTGCTGATCGACCGGATCAAGGAGGGCAAGAGCATCGCCCTGGTGTCGGATGCGGGCACCCCGCTCATCAGCGACCCCGGCTATCACCTGGTCACCCGCTGTCGCGAGGCCGGGGTCAAGGTGGTGCCGCTGCCGGGACCTTGCGCCGCCATCACGGCACTCTCTGCCGCAGGTCTGCCCACAGATCGCTTCGCCTTCGAAGGATTTCTGCCTGCGAAAGCCAAGGGCCGTGACGATCGGCTGCAGGCCGTCATCGAAGACACCCGCTCCCTGGTGTTCTATGAGTCACCGCGCCGGGTGCAGGATACGGTGGAAGCCATCGCTCGCATTCTCGGTGAACGCCAGGTGGTGGTGTGTCGCGAGCTGACCAAGACTTTCGAATCCATCCACGGTCTGCCTGCCTCCGAGATGCTGACCTGGCTTGGAGAAGACGATAATCGCTGCCGTGGCGAAATCGTGCTGGTGGTCGCCGGTGCCAGCAAGGTGGATGAAGAGTTGCCCGCCGAGGCTATCCGCACCCTTGGGCTGCTGGTAGCGGAGCTGCCGCTGAAAAAAGCGGCGGCCTTGACCGCCGAGATCCACGGCGTGAAGAAGAATGCCCTCTACAAATACGGTCTCGAGCACCACTGAGCCGTGCAAGCAGGCCAATGAGCACCGCCAAGGCGTAAAAATAGGCAAAATGAGAGCGTTCTGACTGGCGCAGGCCAGGGGGCCCGCAAGAGTGGGCCCGGCTGGCAGGGGTTGGCGCACTATTAATTGCTGCAAACGGGAATTGCCGGTTTACCCCACTGTGTCACGAGGCTATAATCCGCGCCTCGGAGTCGGCTGGGCAATCGCTGCTTCGTCGTTGTGTCCCTCGGGACAGACGGGCGGAGGGGAGGAAAGTCCGGGCTTCATAGGGCAGGGTGCCAGGTAACGCCTGGGAGGCGCGAGCCTACGACCAGTGCAACAGAGAGCAAACCGCCGATGGCCCGCAAGGGATCAGGTAAGGGTGAAAGGGTGCGGTAAGAGCGCACCGCGCGACTGGCAACAGTTCGTGGCACGGTAAACTCCACCCGAAGCAAGACCAAATAGGCCCCTATTGGCGCGGCCCGCGTTGGGGGCGGGTAGGTTGCTTGAGCCAGTGAGCGATTGCTGGCCTAGAGGAATGATTGCTACCCGGGGCAACCCGGTACAGAACCCGGCTTACAGGCCGACTCCGACCTATTCCTGAAGAGCCTTGCGATTTATCGCGAGGCTCTTTTTTATAGCGGTAGAAAATAGCAAAAGATTGGATGAAGATACTGGCCGACATAGAGAGGTATCATGAAAATTACATGTAAATCAATATATTGCATTTTGTTTGCATACGATTGTCATGCATTACTGTGTAAAAAGAGGGGAGACTCCAGCATGTGTTACTTCTTTCACATTGTTCATTTTAAAAATGTTCGCAATTAATCCTATGGCCTTTAACACAAATAACTTGTGGAAAATCAACTCATTTAATCTGTAGCCTCCCTGCGCTGCGTCAATATGTTCCCCCTGCCCGAGATCCTTGCTTGAAAAGCCCCTTGCTCGTCCTTAAACTTCATGGTGGAGAAAAGTGGATCAAAGTGGTTTTTATCGGGCGATTTGCCCCCTTAACTCATTTTCAGGGACTGCAATTTGTTGCGTGGCGCTCACGCCATCAGCCTGGACAGCAAAGGGCGACTGGCGATTCCGACCAAATATCGAGATTGGCTGCGCTCCGAGCGCGACGGCCAGCTGGTCTGCACCATCGACATTGCCCACCCCTGTCTGCTGCTTTACCCCCTGAGTGAATGGGAAGAGATAGAGCGCAAGCTCAAGACACTTTCCAGTACCAACCCGGCGGAACGCCGCCTGCAGCGCATGTTGCTCGGCCATGCGACCGAGTGCGAACTGGATGGCAATGGCCGTCTGCTGCTGAGTCAGCCACTGCGTAGCCACGCCGGGCTGGACAAGAAGATCATGCTGGTGGGCCAGCTCAACAAGTTTGAGTTGTGGGATGAAGCCCGCTGGCAACAACAGATCAATGACGACATTCTGGGCCTGCCCGAGGACGATTGGGCAAGTTCACCACGACTACAGGACTTTTCTTTATAAATGACCCAAGCCGCTGAACACATCACAGTGCTGTTGCACGAAGCCGTCGAAGGGCTGGCCATCAAGCCGGACGGTATCTACGTCGACGGTACCTTTGGCCGGGGTGGTCACTCTCGTCTCATTCTCCAGCAACTGGGTCCCAACGGCCGGTTGATCGCCATCGACCGGGATCCCCAGGCCATTGCCGAGGCGGCCAAGATCCAGGATCCCCGCTTCGAGATCGTGCACGGTCCCTTCTCCGGCATCACCAGCTACCTGAGCGATCGCGGTTTGCTGGGCAAGGTCGACGGCTTCCTGCTGGATCTGGGTGTCTCTTCTCCCCAACTCGACGACGCCGAGCGCGGTTTCAGCTTCATGAAAGACGGCCCCCTCGACATGCGCATGGACCCGACCACGGGCCAGAGTGCCGCGCAGTGGCTGGCTCGCGCCGATGTGGATGACATCGCCTGGGTGCTGAAGACCTTCGGCGAGGAGCGCTTTGCCAAGAAGATTGCCCGCGCCATCGTCCATGATCGGGTGACCGAGCCCTACGTGCGCACCCGTCAGCTGGCCGAGATGATTGCCCGGGTCAATCCGAGCAAGGAGAAGGGCAAGCATGCGGCAACCCGAAGCTTCCAGGCCATCCGCATCTACATCAACAGCGAGCTGGACGAGATCGAGACTGCGCTGAACGGTGCGTTGCAGGCGCTGGCGACCGATGGTCGTCTCTCCGTCATCAGCTTCCACTCCCTGGAAGACCGGCTGGTGAAGCACTTCATTCGCAAGCACGAGAAGGGGCCGGAAGTGCCCCATGGCATCCCGTTGACCGAGGCTCAGCTGGCCGGTGGCCGCAAGTTGAAGTCGGTCGGCAAGGCGCTCAAACCTTCCGAACATGAAGTCACCGAAAACAGCCGGTCTCGCAGCTCGGTGCTGCGAGTCGCCCAGCGCCTGGCGGATTGAGTCATGAGTGAGGTACGGATTCATCTGTCCAGAGAGATCATCAGCGATCTCTGGCGCCACAAGCTGCAGGTCGTGTTGACCCTGGCCGTACTGATCACCGCCTTTGCGGTGATCCTGGTGACCAACATGACCCGCGGGTTGACGGCCAAGCAGAATGACCTGATGGCGGAAGAGGACAGGCTCAACATCGAGTGGCGGCACCTGCTGCTGGAGCAGGGGACCTTGGCCGAACACTCCCGGGTGGCGAGTCTGGCCATGGATAAATTGCAGATGGCTCGCCCGTTGGTGACCACCGAAAAGGTAATTACACAACCATGACACGCAAGGCCGCCACCAAGGCTCCGGCAAAGGACAAAGCCAAGGCTAAAGCACCGTCACTCTACCCGTGGCGCTTTCGCACGCTGGTGTTTTTCATCGGCATCGCGTTTGCGGGGCTGATCTTGCGGCTGGCCTGGATCCAGGTGATAGATCCGGACAGACTGCGCCAGGAAGGGGACATGCGCTCCCTGCGTACCACCTCCACCCAGGCGGTGCGCGGCATGATCACCGACCGCAACGGCGAGCAGCTGGCGGTCTCGGTGCCGGTCGAGGCGGTCTGGGCCGATCCCAAGACGGTCCACGAATCCGGCGCCATCCACAACGAACGCGCCTGGCTGGCGCTCTCCGCCGTGCTCAAGCTCGACATCAACACCCTCAAGCACCGCATCTCCAACCCCAGCAAGCGCTTCGTCTATCTGCAGCGTCAGGTGACCCCTGCCGTAGCGGAATACATCAAAGGTTTGAAGCTGGGGGGCATCTACCTGCGCCCCGAGGCGCGCCGTTTCTATCCGACCGGCGAAATCAGCGCCCACCTGGTGGGGGTGACCAACATCGACGGCAGCGGCATCGAGGGGATAGAGCGCAGCTACAACGAATGGCTGACCGCGACCCCGGGCGAGATGCGGGTGCGCAAGGACAGGCAGGGCCGGGTCATCGAGCGGCTCGGACTGGTCAAGGAGGGCAAGCACGCCAACGATCTGCAACTGAGCATCGATCAGCGGGTGCAGGCGCTGGCCTACCGTGCCCTCAAGCGCGCCACCGACGAGAACAAGGCGACCTCCGGCTCCATGGTGATGCTGGACGTCAAGACCGGCGAGGTGCTCGCCATGGTCAACACCCCCTCCTACAACCCGAACAACCGGGGCCAGTATCAGAGCTTCCGGGTGCGCAACCGGGTGGTAACCGACACCTACGAGCCGGGTTCGACCGTCAAGCCTTTGATCCTGCTCAGTGCCCTGCAGGCGGGCGTCACCAGCTGGAAGGACACCATACCCGGTGGTCCCCTGTTCATCGGGGCCAAGCAGATCCGCGATGTGAGCATTCACAAGGCGACCAATCTGTACGACATACTGCGCTACTCCTCCAACATCGGCATGTCGCGCATCGCGCTGCGGATGCCGGCCCAGGAGATGATCAACACCCTCAGCATGGTCGGTTTCGGCATGGATACCGGTAGCGGCCTGATGGGGGAGAGCGGCGGCATGCTGCCCCAGCGCCGCCGCTGGTCCGACATCGAGCGGGCGACCCTCTCGTTCGGCTATGGCCTGCGGGTCACCCCGCTGCAGCTGGCTTCTGCCTATGCCACCCTGGCCAACAAGGGCAAGCGGGTGCCGCTCTCCATCATCAAGGTGACCACGCCACCCAAGGGTGAGCAGGTCATCGACCACAACAACGCCACCGCCATGCTGCAGGCGCTGGAGTACGTGGTCAGCAATGCCATTCCCAAGGCGCAGATCCCGGGTTATCGGGTCGGTGGCAAGAGTGGGACCGCCAAGGTCGCCGTCGCCGGTGGCTACGGCAAGGATTACATGGCCTGGTTTGCCGGCTTCGCACCGGCCAGCAACCCCCGCTTCGTCATGGTGGTGGTGATCAACGAGCCCAAGGGCGATGCCTATTACGG
>ERZ724524.708-NODE-708-length-22052-cov-8.992726_pt1 | contig 22052 bp, 21 predicted proteins | sample MGYA00376057_ERZ724524 | MGnify/ENA primary metagenome ERZ724524 (study PRJEB28724, sample SAMN07190888) | wastewater metagenome | isolation source: influent of sewage treatment plant in Hong Hong | place: USA: Christiansburg, Virginia | collected 2016-03-01 ...
CGGGCAACCACCCAGTCGAGCACGCCACGGGCTTCGAGCAGGCGCATCAGCGACAGCATGACCACCATCACCGGCAGCAGCACGAAGAAGGACAGCTCGACCGCCGAGCGGCCGGCACGCAGGATTACGTCGATCAACAGGTCCATGGGAGCGGTGCAGCAAAAAAGGCACGACCCCGATTATCGGGGGCGCATGGGGAGGGAACAACCTGAGGGGAACCCTGATTTACGTAGCGTCTAGCGGAGCAGCGGTGACAGCAGGGGCAGCAGCCAGGGCAGGGTCAGGGCAGTGAACAGGCCGTTGAGGCCCATCGCCAGCGCCGCGAAGGCGCCGGTCTGCTCGTTGATCTGGAAGGCCCGGGCGGTGCCGATGCCGTGTGAGGCCAGGCCCATGGCGAAGCCGATGCTGGCGTCGTCCTTGACGCCCAGACGCTTGAGGATGCCGGCGGCGAAAATGGCTCCGAAGATGCCGGTGAGGATCACGAACACCGCGGTCAGCGATGCCAGTCCGCCGAGTCGCTCGGCAATCCCCATGGCAATGGGCGTGGTGACGGACTTGGGGGCCAGGGAGGCGACGGTCGGCGCGCTGGCGCCGAGGAGGGCGCCAATGATGTAGGCCGACAGGCCGGCGGTGAGTGAGCCGACGACGAGGGCGATGAGCAGCGGCCCCCCCATTGCCAGCAGCCGCTTGAGTTGGCCGTGGAGTGGAATGGCCAGCGCTACGGTGGTCGGACCGAGCAGGAAGTGCACGAACTGGGCGCCGTCGAAGTAGCGCTGGTAGGGGGTGCCGGTGGCCAGCAGCAGGCTGACCAGCACGGTTACCGAGACCAGCACCGGATTGACGGCCGGGTGGCCGCCGGCCTTGCGGTGCAGGGCCATGGCCAGTAGATACACGGCGAGGGTCAGGGTCAGCCACAGCAGTGGCTGAGCGGTGAGGTAGACCCAGATTTCCGTCATGCTGTCCGGGGGGCTCATGGCGCTTCTCCCGTTTTCCGGTCGCGGGTCAGAAAGTGCAGGGTCAGGCCGGTGGCGGCGAGGCCCAGCACGGTGCTGGCGACCAGCGCGATGGCGATTGGCCCGGCTTCGTCTACCAGTCGGCCGGCGTGGAGCATGACGCCGGTGCCAGCCGGCACGAACATCAGGGACAGGTTCTGCAGCAGGTTGCCGGAGGTCTGGCGCAGGGGCTGGCTGGGGCCGCGGCGGATGATCAGATACACCAGCAGCAGCGCCATGCCGATCACCGGGCCGGGAACCGGCAGGTGCAGGGCAACGCGCAGGGCTTCGCCGGCGAGCTGGAAGGCGAGGAGGAGGGCAAAGGCGGCGATCATTTTCGGGTTCTCCCCGGGGCGGGTGGAATGAAATCCTCCCAAATAAAAAGGGGCCACGCAATGCGCGGCCCCTGTACCCGTCAAGAGGGAGCTTATTTCTTGGCGGCCTTGGCGGAAGCGCTGCGGGCAGCCTGCATGAAGTTGTCGTAGCGGTTTTCTGCCACGGCAAACCACTGCAGTTGGTCGTCGCGGAATTTCTTCCAGGGTTCGTAGATCTTCTTGAACTTGGGGTTCTTGGCCGCAGTTTCTTCGTACAGCTCGTGGGCTTCCTTGTAGGCGGCAGCCATCACCTCGTTGGGGAAGGGACGCAACTGGGTGCCGGAGCCGACCAGCTGCTTGAGGGCGGTCGGGTTCTTGGCGTCGTAGCGCGCTTGCATTTCGGTGTGGGCGTACAAGCAGGCGTCTTCCAGAATGGTCTGGTATTCCTTGGGCAGCGAGGCCCACTGCTTCTGGTTTACGTACAGGGATATCTGCGGGCCGCCTTCCCAGAAACCCGGGTAGTAGTAAAACTTGGCGACCTTGTTGAAGCCGAGCTTCTGGTCATCGTAGGGGCCGATCCATTCGGCCGCGTCGATGGTGCCTTTTTCGAGTGCCGGATAGATGTCGCCACCGGGAATCTGCTGGGGCACCACGCCAAGCCGTGCCAGCACCTGACCGGCAAAGCCGCCGCAGCGGAACTTGAGTCCCTTGAGGTCTTCGAGGGTCTTGATCTCCTTGCGGAACCAACCGCCCATTTGGGCGCCTGTGTTGCCGCAGGGGATGTTGTAGATGTTGTATTCCTTGAAGAATTCGCGGAACAGCTCAAGGCCGCCGCCGTTCATCATCCAGGCAGTTTGCTGGCGGCTGTTGAGGCCGAAGGGGATGGCCGTGTCGAGGGCGAAGGTGGGGTCCTTGCCGACGAAATAGTAGGAACAGGTATGGCCGCATTCGACGGTGCCATCCTTGACGGCATCCATCACGCCCGGGCCGGGGACGATTTCACCCGCTGCGAAGACCTGGATCTGGAACTTGCCACCGGTGGCGGCGGCCACGCGCTTGGCCACCAGGTCGGCGCCACCAAAAATGGTATCGAGGCTCTTCGGGAAGCTGGAGGCCAGGCGCCACTTGATGGTGGGCAGGTCGGCCGCCATGGATGGCGCTGCAACTGCTGCGGCAGCTACGCCGACACCGGCTCGCTTGATGAATGAACGTCGTTCCACTTTGTCTCCTTATTGGAATGGGTACAGATTGTGAGCGGATTATTCATGAGCCCCGCAGCAGTCAATAGTCAGGAAAACCCTATGTTGCCGTGCAGCGTAAATTCATCCGGGATCACTTCTTCGTCTTGTGGCGCATGCCCTGCATGAAGTTGTCGAAGCGGTTTTCGGCTACCGCGAACCATTGCAGCTGGTCATCGCGGAATTTCTTCCAGGGTTCGTAAATCTTCTTGAACTTCGGATTCTTGGCCGCGGTTTCTTCGTACAGCTCCGTGGCGACCTTGTAGCCGGCGGCCATCATGTCATGGGGGAAGGGCCGCAGCTGGGTGCCGGAGCCGATCAACTGCTTGAGGGCGGTCGGGTTCTTGGCGTCGTAGGCGGCCTGCATTTCGGCGTGGGCGTACATGCAGGCATTTTCCAGGATGGTCTGATATTCCTTGGGTAGCGAGGCCCAGTGCCTGGTGTTCACGTAAATGGACAACTGCGGACCACCCTCCCACCAGCCCGGATAGTAGTAGTACTTGGCAACGCGGTTGAAGCCGAGCTTCTGGTCGTCGTAGGGGCCGATCCATTCAGTGGCATCAATGGTGCCTTTTTCAAGCGCCGGGTAGATGTCGGCGGGCGGGATCTGCTGGGGCACCACGCCCATCTTGGCAAGCACCTGGCCGGCCAGGCCGCCAACCCGGAACTTGAGGCCCTTGAGGTCATCAAGGCTCTTGATTTCCTTGCGGAACCAGCCACCCATCTGGGTGCCGGTGTTGCCGCAGGGAATGTTGTAAATGTTGTATTCCTTGAAGAACTCGCGCATCAGCTCCAGGCCGCCGCCATCGAACATCCAGGCGCTCTGCTGACGGCTGTTGAGGCCGAAGGGCAGCGCCGTGTCGAAGGCCAGGGCCGGATCCTTGCCGATGTACCAGTAGGACGCAGCATGGCCCATTTCGACGGTGCCGTCCTTGACGGCATCCAGCACGCCGGCAGTCGGGACGATTTCGCCGGCGGCGAAAAGAGAAATCTGGAATTTGCCGCCGGTGGCCGCCGCGACGCGCTTGGCGACGGTTTCGGTGGCCCCGAAGATGGCGTCGAGGGTTTTCGGGAAGCCCGACGCCAGGCGCCACTTGATGGTGGGCAGTTCGGCGGCAAGGGCGGGGGCTGCAACGGCTCCGGCAGCAACGCCGGCGCTGGCCTGTTTCAGGAAGGAACGCCGTTCCATGATGTGTTCTCTTCTTTCTCTGTCTGGACGAAGGTTAAAGCTCAGGCGCCGGCCACGGTCATGCGGTCGACCAGGATCGAGCCGCAGTGCTTGGAGCCGCGCACCAGCACGTCCGAGCCGACTTCCTGGATACCCATCAGCATGTCCTTGAGGTTGCCGGCAATGGTGATTTCGTGCACCGGGTACTGGATCTTGCCATTTTCGACCCAGAAACCGGCTGCACCGCGGGAGTAATCGCCGGTGACGTAATTGACGCCGTGGCCGAGCAGTTCGGTGACCAGCAGGCCGCGATCCATCTGCTTGACGAGGCCGTCCAGGTCGTACTGACCGGATTTGACCAGCAGGTTATGGCTGCCGCCGGCGTTACCGGTGGTCTGCATGCCCAGCTTGCGCGCCGAGTAGGTGCTGAGGAAGTAGCCCTGCAGCACGCCGTCGATGATGATTTCGCGGTCTTTGGTGGCCACGCCGTCGTCGTCGAAGGGGCTGCTGGCGAAGGCTTTGGCCAGGTGCGGGCGTTCGGCGATCTGGATGTGCGGGCGGAAGACGGCCTTGCCGAGGCTGTCCATCAGGAAGGTGGACTTGCGGTACAGGGCGCCGCCGCTCACCGCATGCACGAAGGCGCCGATCAGGCCGGCAGCCAGCGGCGCTTCGAACAGCACCGGCACTTCGCAGGTGGGGATCTGGCGGGCGCCGATGCGGGCGAGGGCACGGCGGGCGGCAAAGGTGCCGATCTCGTCGGCGTCGGCCAGTTCGGCCGGATCGCGCTTGGAGGTGTACCAGTCGTCCCGCTGCATGTCGTCGCCTTCACCGGCAATCACCGAGCACGACAGGTAGTGGCGCGAGCTGGCGTAGCCGCCCATGAAGCCCAGGCTGTTGGCCGAAATGAAGTGGGATTCCTGCATCGAAATGCTGGCCCCTTCCGAGTTGCGGATCTCCGGGCTCACCGCAAAGGCGGCGCGCTCGCAGCGGCGGGCGATCTCGATGGCTTCTTCGACCGGGATGTTCCACGGGTGGTAAAGATCGAAATCGGGGAAGTCAGTGGCCAGCAGTTCCTTGTCCGGCAGGCCGGCGGCCGGGTCGGGGGCGGTGAAGCGGGCGATCGACACGGCGGCATCGACGGTGGCCTTGAGGGCTTCCTTCGAAAAGTCCGAAGTGCTGGCGTAGCCGCGCTTCTGGCCGTCGTAGATGGTGACGCCGACGCCCTTGTCGCGGTTGTATTCGATGGTGTCGACCTCATCGCGGCGGACGCTCACGGATTGGCCGAAGCCCTCCGATACATCCACCTCGCAGGCCGACGCGCCGCGCTTTTTGGCGAACTTGAGAATGTCGTCGGCAATGGTCTTGAGCTTGTCCTGACTGAAGCTGAAACGGGTGTCGGCCATGGCGTTCCGGGTTAAGGCTGGGCTAAAGGCTATAATCTTAACCGTTTCCCGAGTCTTTCCAGCCCATATGGCCAAACACAAACACAAGCACGAAGAAGAAGAGTACGCCGGCCCGAGCAAGTCGCAGCTCAAGCGCGACAGTACAGCCCTGCAGGATCTCGGCCGCGAACTGGCCGAACTCGGCAAGGAGCGGCTGGCCAAGGTGCCTATCGACGAAGATCTGCGCGACGCCGTCAAGGACTACCAGCGCTTCACCGCCCACGAAGCCAAGCGCCGCCAGCTGCAGTACATCGGCCGGCTGATGCGCAACGTCGACCCGGAGCCCGTACGTGCCGCACTGGACGCCTTCCGCGGCGTGTCGGCCGTCGAGACAGCCCGCATGCACAAGCTTGAAGCCCTGCGCACGCGCCTGCTCGAAGACGAGAAGACGCTGCACGAGATCGCTGAAAAGCACCCCGGCGTCGATCTGCAGCAGCTGCGCGTGATGCGCCGCAACGCGCTCAAGGAGAAGGAGCTCAACAAGCCGCCGCGGGCCTTCCGCGAACTGTTCCGCGTCCTGCGCGAGCTGGAAACCGGTGGCGTCGACAGCGAAGATTTCGACGATGAGTCCGACGAGGCTGAAGAATGAACGATGAAGTGGTGATCGGCCTGGTTTCGATCAGCGATCGGGCTTCCGGCGGCGTCTATGAAGACAAGGGCATCCCGACCTTGCAGGACTGGCTGGGCAAGGCCCTCGAAACGCCGTTTCGCACCGAAACCCGGCTGATTCCGGACGACCAGGCGAACATCGAGGCAACGCTCGTCGAGCTGTGTGACGTGGTGGGCTGTGCGCTGGTGCTGACTACCGGCGGCACCGGCCCGGCACCCCGCGACGTGACGCCCGAGGCGACGGTAGCGATTGCCGACAAGGTGATGCCGGGCTTTGGCGAGCAGATGCGCCAGATCAGCCTGGCGTTCGTGCCGACGGCGATCCTGTCGCGCCAGGTGGCGGTGATCCGCGGCAAGACGCTGGTCATCAATCTGCCCGGTCAGCCCAAGGCGATTGCCGAGACGCTGGAAGGCTTGAAGGCTGCCGACGGTACGCAGAAAGTGCCCGGCATCTTTGCCGCGGTGCCTTACTGCATCGACCTGATCGGCGGGCCGTACATCGAGACGAACGAAACCGTGGCAAAGGCCTTCCGGCCCAAGTCGGCGATCCGGCCGAAGGGCTGAGCTTTTTCCTGGCTGGGTCGAGGCACCAGAAGCCTGCACGCACCGAGTTTCAGGCTCGGTGGGTGCAGGCTTTTTGCTTTGGTGGCGTGGCCGGCGGAGGCCTTACTTGGCGAAGATCTTGATGACCTTGCCTTCAAATCTCGGCTGCTGCAGGTAGCCACCGGCCAGCTGCTTTCTGCGCTCCAGCTCCCGCCACCAGGCCCGCAGGCCGAGCAGCACGGCAAGGATCACCGAGTAGATCAGCGGTTCGGTCACATCCTTTTTGACCAGCCACCAGAAGTGGATGCAGCCGAGCATGGCGATGGGGTAGATTGCCCGGTGCAGGCTTTGCCAGCGGCGGCCGCCGAGCTTGCGGATGGCGAAATTGCTGGAGGTGAGGGCCAGCGGCGTCATTAGTACCAGCGCGGCGAAGCCGACGGTGATGAAGGGGCGCTTGAGGATGTCCTTGGCGATGGCCTGCCAGTCGAAGAACTGGTCGAGCCACAGGTAGGTGGACAGGTGGGCGGCCCCGTAGGCGAAGGCGAACAGGCCGAGCATGCGGCGCAGGCGCACGACCCAGTGCCAGCCGCTGTACTTGCGCAGGGGCGTCACGCAGAGGGTGATGAGCAGAAAGCGCAGGGTCCATTCGCCGGTGTTGCGGGTGATGGCCTCGATGGGATTGGCGCCGAGGCTGTCCATCTCGAAGCCGCGCCACAGCAGAAAGGCGGGAATCAGGCAGAGCGCAAACAGGACTGTCTTGATGGTGGCAAGTTGGGAATTGCTGGGAGTCATGGCTTGGTCTTGCTATGCAGGTCAGAAGTAGCGGCGCAGGTCCATGCCGGAGTACATGGAGGCGACCTGGTCAGCGTAGCCGTTGAACATCAGGGTCTTGCGCTTGGTGAATTCGCCGATGCGCCGCTCGGTGGCCTGGCTCCAGCGCGGGTGGTCGACTTCGGGGTTTACGTTGGCGTAGAAGCCGTATTCCGACGGTCCGGCCTTCATCCAGGCGGTGCTCGGCTGCTTTTCCAGCAGGCGGATCGCCACCAGCGACTTCGCGCCCTTGAAGCCGTATTTCCAGGGCACCACCAGACGTACCGGCGCGCCATTCTGGACCGGCAGGACTTCGCCGTACAGGCCTACGGCCAGGATGGTCAGCGGGTTGCGGGCTTCGTCGAGGCGCAGGCCTTCGGTGTAGGGCCAGTCGAGCACGCCGCGGGTCATGGTGGCTTTGTCGTAGTGAGAGACGAACTCCACGTACTTGGCGCTGCCTTGCGGGTCGGCCAGCTTGAGCAGGCTGGCCAGCGGAATGCCGACCCACGGGATGACCATTGACCAGCCCTCGACGCAGCGCATGCGGTAGATGCGCTCTTCGAGCGGAACGAGCTTGAGGAGTTGCTCGATACCGATGGTCTGGGGCTTGTTCACCAGGCCTTCGATACGCAGTGTCCACGGGGCGGGCTTGAGGCGGTGGGTGTTCTGGGCCGGGTCTTCCTTGTCGGTGCCCAGTTCGTAGAAATTGTTGTAGGTGGTCACCGCCTTGTAGGGCGTCTGGCTTTCGCCGATGCTCAAGGGGCTTTTGATGAGTGGGCCGAGGCTTTGACCGGCTGCGTGGGCGAGGCCGGCCGGCAGGGCGCCAGCGAGGGCCAGCGTCCCGGCCTGGGCAAGAAAGCGGCGGCGTTCCAGGTACACCGCGGAATCGGTGATTTCCGACGGGAGTATGTCGGCGGGATGGCGGATAAGCATGATGGTTTTTCCTGGAAAGCGTTGTCTGCAAGGGTAGACGGGGTAGCTTCACAAAAATTACAGATTCACCCGATTATTTTTTGTGCCCGGTCGGGGCGCGGCAAGCGGCGGCTAGCATCGGGCCGTTTGCGCCTAGCTGCAGGGAAGCCGACTCTGCTAAACTCGGTCCCTATTCGTGGTGTTTCGCACGCTGTCGTTGTATCGGGCCCTGCCCGCGCCAAACGGGCGTTTCGCGATTCCGCATCCCATTCGAGAAAGCCTGTTCCGGTTCCCAATGCGTATTCTGCTGAGCAACGACGACGGTTATTTTGCCCCTGGTCTGCAGGCTCTCGCGGCTGCCCTCTCCCAGGTGGGGAAAGTCACCGTGGTGGCCCCCGAGCGTGATCGAAGCGGCGCCAGCAACTCCCTGACCCTCGATCGGCCCTTGTCCCTGCGCAAGGCGGCCAGCGGCTTCCATTACGTGAATGGCACCCCCACCGACTGTGTCCATCTGGCCGTGACCGGGATGCTCGACGAGCTGCCGGACATGGTGGTGTCGGGCATCAATCACGGCGCCAACATGGGCGACGACACAATCTACTCGGGCACCGTCGCGGCGGCTACCGAAGGTTTCCTGCTCGGTGTGCCGGCCATTGCCATCTCGCTGGTTGCCAAGGGCGCCTCCGACTTCTCCGGCGCGGCGCGCATCGCCCGTGAACTGGTCGAACGTTTCCAGCGTGACCCGGTGAAGGTGCCGACCCTGCTCAACGTCAATGTGCCCGATCTGCCCTTTGAGCAGATCAAGGGCATCCAGGTCACCCGCCTCGGCAAGCGTCACAAGGCCGAGCCGGTGATCAAGACCACCAACCCCCGCAACGATACTGTCTACTGGATTGGCGCTGCCGGCGCAGCCCAGGATGCGGGCGAGGGCACCGACTTCCACGCGGTGGCCAACGGCTACGCGTCGATTACTCCGCTGCAGATCGACCTGACCCATCAGGGCCAGATCACTACCGTGCGCGACTGGCTGGGCAAATGAGCAGCGAAGTGCTGCGGGTTGCGATGCAAACCGCGCTGCGAGCGCGGACGCGCATGGTGGAGCGCATTCGCGAGCAGGGCGTGCGCGACGAGCGCGTGCTGGCTGCCATGATGGCCGTGCCGCGTCACCTGTTCGTCGAGGAAGCCCTGGCTTCCCGCGCCTACGAAGATACGGCCCTGCCTCTTGGCCTGCAGCAGACGATTTCCCAGCCTTTTGTCGTTGCGCGGATGATCGAACTTCTGCGCACCGGTCGCGAACTCGGCAAGACCCTGGAGGTCGGAACCGGTTGCGGTTACCAGGCGGCGGTGCTGTCCCACGTGGCAACCGAGGTTTATTCCATCGAGCGCCTGCGTCCGCTCCTTGACCGGGCGCGCAGTAATCTGCGGCATCTGCGTCTGCCGAATGTGCGCCTGAAACATGCCGATGGTAGTGATGGGTTGCGGGAGGCCGCACCCTACGACTCCATCATCGTTGCGGCTGCTGCCCCGAAAGTGCCGCCCGCCCTGGTCGAGCAGCTCGCCGAAGGCGGTCGCCTGATTTTGCCGGTGGGTGCTGCGGAGCAGGTCCTGGTGCTCATCGAGCGCACGGCACGCGGCATCCGAGAAACACGCCTCGACGCAGTGCGCTTTGTCCCGCTGCTGCCCGGCACTGAATGATGTACCTTGAACGAATGATGTTGTCCCGCGTTTGTATCAGCAGTTTTCTCATCGCCCTGACCGTTGCCGGTTGTGCCACCAAGGCGCCTGCCCCGGTTGCCGAACGTACCCGCCCGGGCAGCAGCGCCCAGAGCAAGCCCGAGTCACCGGTACCGGTTCCGTCGACACCGGTGGCGCGTCCCGGTTATTACATCGTCAAACCCGGCGATACCCTGATTCGCATCGCCCTTGACCAGGGGCAGAATTACCGGGACATCGCCGCCTGGAGTGGCCTTGAAAACGCCAACCTGATCGAGGTGGGGCAGGAGTTGCGTGTCCGGCCGCCGGAGTCCGCTGCGGTCAGCCGGCCGGTGAGTTCGAACGGGGGTGAGGTTCGTCCGGCGGCGGCTGTGGTGAATAGCGACGGTGTGCGTCGCGAACCGAAGGGCGGCAAGGTGGCGTATTCCGAGCAGGCCTGGGCTCTGGCCCAGAAGCCGGAGGCGCCGGTGGTACTGGCAAAGATCGACGCGAAGCCGGAAGTCAGGCCCGAGGCCAAGCCGGAAGTCAAGGCCGAGCCGGTCAAGCCTGAGGCGAAGGATGACAAGAAGGCCGAACCGGCCAAGCCGGCTGGCAGTGACGACAAGATCGACTGGGCCTGGCCGGCCTCCGGCAAGATCATCGCCGGCTTCAATGAAACATCGAGCAAGGGCGTTGATCTGTCGGGCAAGCCGGGTGACCCGGTGCTGGCTGCTGCTGGCGGTCGTGTTGTTTATGCCGGCACGGGTTTGCGTGGTTATGGCAAACTGGTGATAGTCAAACACGACAACAGCTACTTGAGCGCTTATGCCCACAACCAGAGTCTTCTGGTCAAGGAAGGGCAGGCCGTAAGCAAGGGGCAGAAAATTGCTGAACTGGGCGATACTGACAGCGATCGCCCGAAGCTGCACTTCGAGATCCGCCGGCAGGGCAAGCCGGTTGATCCGGGCAAGTACCTCCCACCCCGCTGAGCTTTCGGGTTTACGGTCGAAGCGGGTGGATGTCGTGATATGAATGACTATAGACGCCGGACTTCACCGCTGCTGGATTTCGGGTGAGTACCGGCGGGGCGGGTGTGGCAAGGTGTTTTGCCGGCCCGGGATTCTCCCCCTGACGCAGTGAGGACTCCATGTACGAACCAGCCGCGCCTGAGGAACTGGAAGCCACCGAACCGGACTTGCCTCCGGAGGTCGAGGTATTCCTCGAAGTCCCCGCGCCGACTGCTGAAACAGCGGAATTCCTCGGCGACGTCACCCAGCTTTATCTCAACGAAATCGGCGCCAACCCCCTGCTTACGGCAGAGGAAGAGTTGATGCTCTCGCGCCGGGTTCGCGAGGGGGATTTCGCGGCACGGCAAAAGATGATTGAGCGCAATCTGCGTTTGGTCGTCAACATCGCCAAGCATTACCTGAACCGGGGCATTCCGCTGCTTGATCTGGTCGAGGAAGGCAATCTCGGCCTGATCCACGCCCTTGAAAAATTTGACCCCGAACGGGGCTTCCGCTTCTCGACCTACGCTACCTGGTGGATCCGCCAGAACATCGAGCGGGCGATCATGAACCAGTCGCGCACCATCCGCCTGCCGGTGCACGTGGTAAAGGAACTCAATCAGGTCCTGCGGGCCCAGCGCCAGCTGGAAGCAGCAGGTAACGGCGACACCACCATCGAGGACGTGGCCCGTCGGCTCAATCGGCCGGTGGCGGATGTGCGGGCGATCCTGGCTCTCAACGAACACACGGCATCCCTTGATGCGCCGCTGGACATCGATCCGAGCCTCTCGATTGGCGAGTCCCTGGCCGACGATGATGCGGAAACGCCCGATGTGCAGATCCAGGATCTGGAAGTCGAAACCCTGGTGCGCGAATGGATCAGCCAGCTCAGCGAGAAGCAGCGGATGGTCATTCGTCATCGTTATGGAATCGACGAGTGCGAAGTGCAGACCCTCGAGGAGCTTGCCGACAGCCTGGAGCTGACCCGCGAGCGGGTGCGTCAGATCCAGCTCGAAGCCCTCGGTCAGTTGCGCCGCATCATCAAGCGGCGGGGCGTGTCGAAGGACGTGTTGCTGTAGCCCTGCAGCCCCGTCTTCCCGTGTAAATTCCCGGATTCAAGACCATGAGCGAAATTGTTCGCGTGTATCACAACGCCCGTTGTTCCAAGAGCCGCTCCGCCTGCCAGTTGCTGGAAGAGCAGGGCGTGGCACTGGAAATTGTTGAATACCTGAAGAATCCGCCGGGTCGTGACGAGCTGGCCGGCTTGCTGAAGAAGCTCGGTCTGCCCGCCGAGGCGATTGTGCGTACCGGCGAGGAGATCTACAAATCCGACTACAAAGGCCGCACGCTGAACGAGGACGAGTGGCTGGATGCGCTGGTGGCTCACCCGATTCTCATCGAGCGGCCGATTGTGGTGCGCGGCGCACGGGCCGTGATCGGCCGTCCGCCGGAAAAGGTGCTGGCGCTCCTCTAGCGCCTGGTGGGGGCCGCTGCTCTGGCTGCCTTGACCGCTTCACCCAGCTGAAACACGGACATGGCGTAGAAGCTGCTCCGGTTATAGCGGGTGATTACATAGAAATTCTGGTAACCAAGCCAGTATTCGCTGTCTTCCCCCGGCGTCACCAGTTCGACAAAGGCGGCCTTGCCGGCGGACTCCGTACCGTTGGCGGCTTTTACGCCGTAACTGGCCAGGGTGCTGGTGTCGAAGGCCGGATTGATGTCGTTGGCGATCAGCGGCATCAGGTTGGCGTCGCTGCCGATGCTGGCACGGGTTGCCACCGGGGCGCCGGTTTCCCAGCCGTGCATCTGCATGTAGCGGGCCACGCTGCCGATGGCATCCTTTGGGCTGTTGAGCAGGTCGATCTGGCCATCGCCATCGAAATCCACCGCATAGTTGCGCACGCTGCTGGGCAGGAACTGGGGCAGGCCGAGGGCGCCGGCGTAGGAGCCCTGGTAATCGAGCGGGTCGCGGTGCTGTTCGCGGGCCATCAGCAGCAGGGCTTCCAGTTCGCCCCGGAAGAGTTCGGCGCGCCGCGGGTAATCGAAGGCCAGCGTCGACAAGGCCGACACGGTCTGATAGCTGCCGGTGTTGCGCCCGTAGATGGTTTCGACGCCAATGATGCCGACGATGATTTCTTCCGGCACACCGTACTTCTCGCTGGCCGCCTTGATGCTGTCCCGGTGGCGCTCCCAGAAGGCCACGCCGGCCTTGATCCGTACCGGTTCGATGAAGCGGCCGCGGTAGCGTTGCCAGGAGCGCACGCTGGTCGGGTCCGGCGGGGGCGAGATGGCCTTGATGACCGATGGCAGGTACTGGGCGCGGCGGAAAATGTAGGTCAGGGCGTCCTTGTCGAAGCCGTGGCGCTGCTGCATTTCCTCGATGAACTGCTGGGTTTCCGGCCGGTCGGCATAGCGTTCGGCCGCCTGGTTGGCTGTGGCGGCAGTGAGGCCGGCAAGCAGGGCCAGGGCGAGGAGCGGGCGGGGCATGGCGGTTTTCATCGGGGGCGGAAATTCTTGATGGATTGGTGGAAGCGTTGGCCCAGGGCCGGATCGGCGTCTGCCGGGCCGTAGCGCAGGCGGGCGTAGTCGGAAGCGATGCGGCGGACGGTGTCGGCCAGGTCGGGGCGCTGGCGGGCCAGGCGTTCGGCGAAGTCCAGCGGGCCTTCCCACGTTGCCCGTTCGTAGCCGATGGTTTTCAGGCGCCGGCAAAAGCGTGTCCAGCTGCGGTCGATGGCATCGGCGGAAGAGCGTCGGCGCAGGGCCCAGATTGTCAGCAGCCCCATTACGATGGCGCTTGCTGCGCCCATCAAGGCGGTCAGCACCTGCCAGTCGGGTTCGGCGAAGCCCAGCGCGGCAAGCAGCGCCTTTTGGCGGGCCGGATTGTACCCGAGAACCCACTGGTTCCAGCTGTTGTCGAGGGCGTCGAGACGGTTGCGCAGATCGCGCAGCCAGGCCAGGTCGGTGCGCGCCAGCAAGGGGAGGTGGGCGCTGTCCGGCATGGCGGCGGCGAGGCCGTTCTGGATGCGCAGCGGGGCGCTGGCGGCGGTCGGGTCGATGCGCACCCAGCCTTGTCCGGCCAGCCACACTTCGGTCCAGGCGTGGGCGTCGGACTGGCGGATCACGAGGGTGCCGTCCACCGGGTTGAACTCGCCGCCCTGGTAGCCGGTGACCACTCGGGCCGGCACGCCGGCGGCGCGCAGGGTGACGACGAAGGCCGCAGAAAAGTGTTCGCAGAAGCCCTGTTGGGTGTCGAACAGGAAGCTGTCCACGTCGTCCCGCCCGAGGGGTGCCGGATCGAGGGTGTAGCGCAGGCGGCTGTTGCGGAAATGGGCAATGGTACGCGTCACAATGTCGTCGGCACCGTTGGCCTCGGCGTGCAGGCGGGCACCGAGTTCGCGGGTGCGGGGGTTGAAACCGGCGGGCAGATCCAGAGCCTGGCGCAGTATATTGGGGCTTTCGTCGAGGCCGACCGGCGTGTGCGGGTAGGAAACCAGCGTGAGGCGCTGGCGACTGCGCACCGGTTCGCGGGAGAGGAGCTGGAAGTTGTCGGTGTAGATCAGGCCGGGCACGCTGCCCGGAAAATCGAGGGCCAGCAGCCAGGACTGGTTGTGGGGTTCAAGCGTCAGGGTGTAGGAATGGGCGATGCCCTGGCTGCGATAGGCGGGGGCATCGGTAGCGTGGGTTCGCCCCGGGCGCCAGGTGTGGCCGTCGAAGCGACTGAGCACCGGACCGCGCCAGTAGCGCTCGGCGGGTGGCGGCAGGTCGCCCTCGAAGGCTGCCCGGAACGCGATCTCGCTGGATTCGCTGAGGCGTGCCATATCGCCTGGTGCCATGCTGTTGGAGAGCCCGGTGACGCTGCTGTAGGCATCTGCCGGCAAACCCCACAAGGGGCCCTGGACGCGGGGAAACAGGACGAACAGTACCAGCATCAGCGGTACGCCCTGCAACACCAGCCGGGTGGCGGCACCCGCTCGCAGTCGGGGCGCTGTCACGGAACCCTGCAGGGCCAGCAGGCTGGCGATGGCTGCCACGCTGCCGAGCAGCGCCAGCGCGGCAATGGCCATGTTCTGCTGATAAAGAAACTGCCCAAGCTGCATGAAAAAACTCAGCAGCACTACGGCGCGGCCATCGCGCACGCTGTCGGTTTCCAGCAGCTTGAGGCTGAGCAGGCCGGCCAGCAGGGCGATACCCGGATCCTTGCCGAAAAGATGCTTGAACTCGATCTGCACGATGGCGACGATGCCTGCTGCCAGGGCCAGCAGGAGCAGGCGATGAGGGAGTGCGCGGCCGGTGTGGGCGAGTATGCCGCGCCACAGCAGCAGGAGTGCGCACAGTGCGCCGAGTGCGAGAGGCAGGTGCTCGGCGTGGGGGGCGAGGGTCAGGGTGGTGCTGGCCAGCAGCCAGCCACTCTGGTCGCGACGCAGGCGGGGTTCAGTCATGGGGGTGTCCGAACAGAGCCAGTGCACCGAGGCAGGCGTGGCGATGCGCCGGGCCGCGGGCTGGCGGGAAGTCGACACCGGGCAGACGCAGGCCGAATTCGAGGCCGGCTTCGTCGGCGTCGATGATCCAGCGGGTCAGGCGCGACAGGCGCTCTTCAGTGCCCATGCCTACGGGGAGTTGCTGCCAGTCGAGCGCGACGGAGCGGGCGCCGGCGCCGTCAAACTCCTTGGTACGCCACGGGCCGCCGCGGGCGACCGTCTTCCAGGCCACGTGACGGGGGGCGTCGGCAGGCTGGTGATGACGCAGGCCGGCGAAGTCTTCGCGCCCTTTGCCCCGCCCAAGCTCTCCGGTCCGCTCGTCGCTGCCAAAGGGCAGGGGCGGCGCCTTGGCCTCGGGCGCAGGATAAACGAGGCAGCGCAGGTCGGGCTGGAAGAGGCTCCAGGCGCGGATCAGGCCGAGGGGGTGACGGGTTTCGAGGGTCAGGCGTGGCAGCGTCAGCCAGCCGCGGGCAGGTGTGTCGATGGCGACTTCCCGGGCGCTGACCGTTTCGGGTGGTAGATCGAAAGGCGCCTGCCGGGCTGCTGGCGGTGTGCCGGTCGGCCACAGGTTCAGGCCGGGGCGCGGACGCAGCGTGGCGTTGTCGAGCAGGATGCCGAAGCGTGCCGGGCTGCCGCAGAACACCGGTTCGACCCGGCCCGGCGCAATGCTCAGGTCCACGAGGTTGCGAAAGGCATGATGGATGCTCACCCATGCTACGCCGCCGATCAGGAAGGTGAGGGCGAAGCCCAGGCTGAGGGCGTAGTTGATGGAGGCCAGCAGCATCACGAAGAGTGTTGCCCCGAGTGCCACGCCGAAGCGGGTAGGAAGCACGAAGATGCGTCGCTGGCCGAGATGGATCGGGGCCGGCTCTGGTCCGCTGACCCGGAACAGCCAGCGCTGGAAGGTGGCGCGGAGTGTCGACAGGAACATCAGGGCAGGGCCACCGCTTCGATCAGGCGGCGGGTGAGGGTGTCGGCTGGCTGCGGTGCATCGCCGGCCGGGCGCAGGCGATGGCCGGCGACGGCGGGCAGCACCGCCTGGATGTCCTCCGGCAGCACGTGGTCGCGTCCGGCCAGCAGGGCCCAGGCCCGCGCTGCGGCGAGGAGGGCCAGGCCGGCCCGTGGCGACAGGCCGAGGGAGAAACCGCTGGCTTCCCGGCTGTGGGCCAGCAGGGCCTGCACGTAATCAAGGATTCGCGGCCCCGCATGCACTTGGCGTGCCGCGGCGAACAGGGTTTCCAGTTCGCCGGGCTGCAGGACGGCCGGTAGCTGGGCGAGCAGTTCCCGTCGGTCCTCGCCGGCCAGCAGCGCGCGTTCGGCGGCGCGGTCCGGGTAGCCGAGGGAGATCCGCATCAGGAAGCGGTCGAGCTGGCTTTCCGGCAGCGCAAAGGTGCCGATCTGGTCGCTCGGGTTCTGGGTGGCAATGACGAAAAAGGGTTCGGGCAGCGGCCAGGTGCGTCCTTCGGCGCTGATCTGGCGCTCCTCCATGGCTTCGAGCAGTGCGCTCTGGGCCTTGGGGGTGGCCCGGTTGATCTCGTCGGCAAGAACCAGCTGGGAAAACACCGGCCCTGGATGGAAGCGGAAGGCCCCGTCGCGCTGGTCGAAGACCGACACGCCGACGATGTCCGCCGGCAGCATGTCGCTGGTGAACTGGATGCGCTGGAATTGCAGACCGAGCAGGCGGGCCAGGACATGGGCGAGAGTGGTTTTGCCGACGCCCGGAATGTCTTCGATCAGCAGGTGGCCACGGGCGAGCACGCAGGCAAGGGCAAGGCGCACCGCATGCTCCTTGCCGAGAATGATCCGGCCGGCGGCGGCGACAAGACGGTTGGCAATATGAATCGGCATGGCGTGGGCTTTTTTCAGGGTCGAGTTAAGTGGATAATGGCTTCACAACAGCATTCCCGGTAACCGCTTTGGGGGCGGGCTTCATGGTCTATGGAGTCCCTGCCGGCCGAGGCGTTCGCCGGGCAATGCAACAATTCACGGGCTAGAGCGTATCGCGAGAGGCAGGGGAGAGTTTATGACGAGTACCGCATTCATCACGCATCGGGACTGCTGGCTTCACAACATGGGTGAACATCACCCGGAGTCTCCGGAGCGGCTTGGTGCCATCAATGACCGCCTCATTGCAGCCGGTCTCGACATGTATCTTTCCTTCCACGATGCGCCGGTCGCCACCATCGAGCAGCTCTCCCGGGCCCACCCGCAGGATCACGTCGAAGAGCTTCTCGCCAGCGTACCCGAACACGGTATCCGCCACCTGGATCCGGATACCGCCCTGTGCCCGCATTCCATGAAGGCCGCATTGCGCTCCGCCGGCGCCGGAATTTATGCCACTGATCTGGTGATGTCGGGCGAAGCCGAAAACGCCTTCTGCGCCATCCGCCCGCCTGGTCATCATGCCGAGGCCGGCAAGGCGATGGGTTTCTGCTTCTTCAACAACGTGGCTGTTGCAGCCCGGCATGCCCTTGATGTGCATGGTCTCAAGCGCGTGGCGATCATTGATTTCGACGTGCATCACGGCAATGGCACTGAAGACATCTTCAAGGACGATCCCCGCGTGCTGATGGTCAGCATCTTCCAGCACCCGTTCTATCCCTACAGCGGGGCCGACAATCCGGCGCCCAACATGGTCAATGTGCCCATCAAGGCCGGCAGCCGGGGCGACGTATTCCGGGAAATCGTCACCGACATCTGGATGCCGGCCCTGCGCAACCACGCGCCGGAAATGCTCTTCATCTCGGCCGGTTTCGATGCTCACTACGAAGACGACATGGGCTCCCTCGGTCTGGTCGAAGCCGACTACATGTGGGTCACCGAGCAGCTCAAGACGGTAGCCGCCGAGTGTGCCAACCGGCGCATCGTGTCGCTGCTGGAAGGGGGCTACTCCCTGTCTTCGCTGGCGCGCAGTGTCGTCTCCCACATCAAGACGCTGGCCGATCTGTAATCCCGGGCTGATACGTTGAACGACCCCGCTGCGGCGGGGTTTTGTGTTTCTGGCGGTCTGACGGCCCGTTTGTCCGCCTGCTTTTGGTAACTGCAGTTTGCGCCCGTCTATCCTTCCGGAAGTGATTGGGTACAATAGTCAACTTTCCCTCTTCCAGCGATAGCTCATGATTACCGGTTCGATTGTCGCCATCGTTACCCCGATGCTCGAGGATGGCAGCCTGGATCTTTCCCGTTTGCGCACTCTCATTGACTTCCACATTCAGGAAGGAACCGACGGCATTGTTGTTGTCGGCACCACCGGTGAGTCTCCCACGGTGAATGTGGAAGAGCACTGTGAGCTCATCCGTGCCTCCGTCGCGCATGCCGCGGGTCGTATCCCCATCATTGCCGGTACCGGTGCCAACTCGACGCGCGAAGCCATCGAGCTGACCGAGTTCGCCCGCGAAGCCGGGGCTGTTGCCGGCCTGTCGGTGGTGCCTTATTACAACCGTCCGACCCAGGAGGGGTTGTACCTGCACTTCAAGGCCATCGCCGAAGCCAGTCCGCTGCCGATGATCCTGTACAACGTGCCGGGCCGCACTGTCGCCGACCTGTCCAACGATACGGCGCTGCGTCTGGCCGAGATCCCCAACATCATCGGCATCAAGGATGCGACCGGCAACCTGGATCGCGCCTGTGACCTGATCGCCCGCGCCCCGAAGGATTTCGCGCTATACACCGGCGACGACATGACGGCCATGGCCTTCATCATGCTCGGCGGTCACGGCACCATTTCGGTGACCGCCAACGTGGCTCCGCGTCACATGCACGAAATGTGCGTGGCTGCTGCCGCGGGTAATGGCGTGCGTGCGCGTGAGATCAACGCCAAGTTGGTGGGGCTGCATCGTCACCTGTTCTGCGAAGCCAATCCAATCCCCGTCAAGTGGGCCGTCGAGCAGATGGGTTTCGTTGGCAAGGGCATCCGCCTGCCGCTGACCCCCCTGTCCGAGTCCTGCCATGAACGCGTGCTCGACGCCATGCGTCAGGCCGGCGTCGAAGTTTGAGTTTGTTTTTCCCACCCCGAGGGTTACGCATGCAAAGCCGAAAGCTGGCTTCCGGTTCGGCGGTCGTTATCTCGATCGCCCTCGCCGGATGTTCCGGTTCCTTGCTGGAATCGAAGAAGATCGATTACAAGAGTGCCGCTGTTGCTTCCAAGCTGCCGTCTCTGGAGATTCCGCCCGATCTCACCGCCCCGACCGCGGATGATCGCTATGCCGTGCCGGACATGAATCCGAAGGGTTCTGCGACCTTCTCGGCTTATAACGCCGAGCGCTCCGGCCAGCCTTCGGCGGCAGGTGGGGCCGTGGTGGCGCCGACTACGGTCGCGCCGCAGTCCATCGACAAGATGCGTGTCGAACGCTCGGGCACCCAGCGCTGGCTCGTGGTTCCGGGTACCGCCGACAAGGTGTGGCCCCAGGTTCGCGATTTCTGGCAGGAAAACGGTTTCATCCTGAATGTCGATCGTCCCGAGATTGGCGTCATGGAAACCGACTGGGCAGAGAATCGTGCCAAGATCGACAACGGCTTGATTCGCAATACCATCGGCAAGGTGATCGACGGCCTTTATTCGACCCCCGAGCGGGACAAGTTCCGCACGCGTCTCGAAAACGGCGGCGAAGCCGGTTTCGTGGAGATTTACATCAGCCATCGCGGCATGATGGAAATCTACCCGAACGAGGCCAAGGACCGGACCATTTGGCAGCCTCGTGCAGCCGATCCGGAACTCGAGGCCGAACTGCTGCAACGCCTGATGATTCGTCTTGGGGCGGATGAAACCCGGGCCAAGGCCCAGATCGCTGCTGCGCCCCAGGCCGAGAAGGCCAAGCTGCAGAGCGCTTCCGATGGTGCTGCGGTCCTGCACGTCCAGGAAGGCTTTGACCGCGCCTGGCGTCGTGTCGGCCTGGCCCTTGACCGGGTTGGCTTCACGGTGGAGGACCGGGATCGCTCCCAGGGCATCTACTACGTGCGTTATGTGGATCCCGAGGCAGACGTAAAGAAGGGCAACGAGGATGGTCTGTTGTCCAAGCTGGCTTTCTGGCGCAGCACCGATGCCAAGCCGGTATCGGGCGGCAGCCAGTACCGGATTTACGTGAAGGGGCCGGATGCCACTTCTACGGTACAGGTTCTGACCCGGGAAGGCGGCACGGATACTTCCGCGTCGGCCCGCAAGATCCTGAGCCTGTTGTTCCAGCAACTCAAGTAAAGCGCCTGATGCTTGTGGGGAAGTAAAAAACGCCGGGTTCGCCCGGCGTTTTGCATTGCTGTCCAGCTTGTCGGCAGGCCATCTGAGCGCGACACAGGCAACAAAAAAGCCAACCCGCAGGTTGGCTTTTTTGCTTCCGGAGAGAAGATTACTTCTTCTCGGCGGGGGCGGCTTCAGCCGGCTTGGCAGCTTCAGCAGCGGGAGCGGCCGGAGCAGCTTCAGCGGCGGGGGCAGCCGGGGCAGCCGGAGCAGCTTCAGCGGCGGGGGCAGCGGGAGCGGCCGGAGCAGCTTCAGCGGCGGGGGCAACAGCAGGAGCCGGAGCTTCAACGGGCTTCGGCTCTTCCTTCTTGCCGCAGGCGGAAACAGCGAGTGCAACGAGAGCAGCAACCAGGAGAGATTGTTTCATTGTTGGTTTCCCTTATCGATAAATGAAGTACAAAAGCCTAAATATAGGAGCAATCAGGTGGGGGACCCGATCTGGCCCGAATGCTATCACGGAGGAAGTGCTTGAATAAAGACATTGTTGCGTTGCCGCAACAGGGATACGCATTTGTCAAGCCCCGGGCCTTAGTCCATCAAAGTTCTTGATGCGTAGGCGAAGCCACAGCAGTACCAGTCGTACAGAAGTGCGAGGCCTTCTTCCGACAGGCCGGCGACGCTATCCAGTTCGCGATGGTCGGCCAGACGCTCCAGGATTGCCTTGTCTTCGGGTTGCACCGGCACCGGCTCGGCATTCATGAAGAACTGGTCGGCGGAGAACAGCAGCAGGCTGCGGGCGTCGAGCCGGAAACCGTCGGCGATACAGGCGGCCACGAACTCTTCGTGCTCGAGGGGCTCATCCGGGGAGTCGAAAAACACGTGGGCCTTTGGCTCGGTGAGGTAGGTGCCGAGAAAGCCGCGCACGTCTTCCCGGTTCCAGGTGATGCGCGTGAGCATGTCGGCGACGCGATCGATCATCTGGTCGCTGATTTCGGCCGAATGGGCCTGGTATTTGAGGTCCGGGTCGGCGTAGATGCCGTCGAGCTGGATGGTGTCCTGCAGATGGATCAGGAACTGCTGACCGAGCTCCTGCACGGTGGGGGAGCGGAAGCCGATCGAGTAGGTGGTGCATTCGCCGATGGCGATGCCGTTGTGGGCCCAGTGGGGTGGCAGGTAGAGCATGTCGCCCGGTTCCAGTACCCAGTCGTGGACGGGGCGGAAATCCTGCAGAATCTTGAGCGGAGCATCTTCGATGAGGGTCCGGTCTTCCTGGTTGCCGATCTGCCAGCGACGCTTGCCGATGCCTTGCAGCAGGAACACGTCGTAGTTGTCGAAATGGGGGCCGACACCGCCGCCGTCGATGGCGTAGCTGACCATCAGATCGTCCAGGCGGGCCTGGGGGATGAAGTCGAAGCGGTGAAGGAGGGCGTCACCATCGGGGCAGAACAGGTTGAGACCCTGGATCAGCACCGTCCACGGTTGCTTCTTGCGGCGCAGGTCGGCGGCCTTCTGGGGGCCATGGATGACCTCCCAGTGGGTCGCGTCGTGGCATACGTAGCGGGACTCCACGTCCTCGTCACGGGCGAGGGTAAAGAGTTCGTCCTTGGTGAGGACACCGGTGAAGCCGGGAACCGCCTGGCGAATGAGGAGCGGTTTTTTTTGCCAGTACTCGGC
>ERZ724524.713-NODE-713-length-21963-cov-4.940524_pt1 | contig 21963 bp, 16 predicted proteins | sample MGYA00376057_ERZ724524 | MGnify/ENA primary metagenome ERZ724524 (study PRJEB28724, sample SAMN07190888) | wastewater metagenome | isolation source: influent of sewage treatment plant in Hong Hong | place: USA: Christiansburg, Virginia | collected 2016-03-01 ...
CCAGATAACAACTGGCTAATTGGTCATGAGTCGATCAGTCAGTAACCGATCCCTGGAGAAAATCATGAACAAAAACTCCGAACCAAAACACAGCCTTGACCCAGTCAGCGGATTCCTCAACCGTAATGCCGGGATGGAAACTGCTGGCCGTCTGCTGGCTGAGTCGAAAGATAGAAACGATTTGTTGGTTGCGTTCTGGGTTGATATTGATCGTTTTCGTCAGATCAATGATTCCTTCGGCCACGCCGGAGGGGATAGTGTGATCGGACATATCGCTGAACGGATCCGTACCTGCGTTCGTGAAGATTGTTCCTTTTTACGCGTCGGGAGTGATGAATTTGTCATTTTGATGCCCGTCCTGGAAGCGCTTGGCATTGAACAGATAGCCAGCTGGATATTGCTTGAGATCGAGGAACCGCTCCTGATCGATGGCATTCTGATTCATCCCTCGGCCAGTATTGGTATTGCCTGGAGCCGAGCCGATGATGATCCGGGGGGTTTGCTTGAGCGTGCAGATCGGGCAATGATTGACGCCAAGCAGCAAGGCGGTAACCGCTTTGTCGTTTCGGGGAACGAAGCGGCACCTGGCCGTCTCGGCGCCAAGTTGGCGCGCGAGGAACTGGCGATTGAAAGTGCTTTGCATCTGGCGCTCGAAAATGGTGGGCTGGAATTGCACTATCAACCAATTATTCGACCCGATGGTCGTATTGAGGCGGTTGAGGCACTGATGCGCTGCACCGTAGATGACACCAAAATTCCGCCAGACAAATTCATTCCGGTGGCCGAGAAAAGCGGGCTGATTGTTCGTCTGGGCGAGTGGAGTCTGCTGCAGGGAACGCGTTGCGCGGCCCGACTGCGCGAACAGGGCTATGCAACCAAGGTGGCCATCAATGTGTCGCGCTTGCAGTTGATTTCCACTGATTTTCTGCAAGCGCTGCACGGTGCGCTGATCTGCGCCAATGTGCCGCCTGAGTTGATTGAGCTTGAACTGACTGAATCTCTGTTCATGGATATTTCGCCGACGGTGCAGACCAATTTACATAGCGCACGCGCGCTGGGCGTCGGGTTGGCGATTGATGATTTCGGAACCGGCTTTTCCAGTCTGGCCAGCCTGAAAGACATTCCTGCGACCAAACTCAAGATTGATCGTGCCTTCATCAAACTCTTGCCGGGAGATCGGCGAACCTTGGCGATCGTCAAGGCAATGGCTCAGCTTGGGCGTGAGCTGGGCATGATCGTTGTCGCTGAAGGCGTTGAAACGCTCGAACAACTCGTCGCCTGCGAGGTCGCCGGAGCGGATGCCTGTCAGGGCTTCCTGCACGCCCGGCCAATGTCTGAAGACGATTTGTTGATATGGATGCATGCGAGGAAAAAATCATGAGCAACATTGTGCTGAATGACGCGTCACCACTGGCTGGCGCGCTGGAGCAAAACATCCAGGATATCGACATTCCGCCACGGCCGATCATCATCGACCGGATCCGCTCGGCAATGAACGAAGATATGCCCAACTTCAAGTATGTCGGCCAACTGGTCAGTGCCGATGTCAGCCTGGCTGCCGGCCTGATCAAGACGGCCAATTCGCCCTATTTTGGATATCAAAGCCGCGCGCGCTCGGTCAATGAAGCCCTGTTGATGCTGGGCCTGGATGTTACCTGTCGCGCCATTGCAACCATCAGCCTGCGCCAGGCATTTCCCAACAGTGCCCATTACGAACGTTTCTGGGATGCATCGGCGCGCATCGCTGCACTCTCCGGCTGGCTCGCGCGGCAAATCAGGCGGCCAAAGTTGCGGCCGGATGATGCCTACACCTTTGGTTTGTTCCGCGATTGCGGCATCGTCATTTTGCTGCGCCGCTTTCCGACCTACATGGAAACGCTGGTGCGGGCAAATAATGAAACGGAACTGGCATTTACGGCGGTTGAGCAACAGGATATTCCCAGCAATCACGCGACGATCGGTTATCTGCTTGCGCAAAACTGGTGGCTGTCCGATGAAATTTGCCAGGCCATACGCTATCACCATGACCAGTCGGCAATTGAACTTTTCGAGTCGGGCGTGCCACTGCTCAGCCGCTATCTGGTGGCAATCAGCCAATTGGCCGAACATCTGCTGCAAAAAGTGAGTGGCGCCAGCCATACCGAAGAATGGAGCAAGCTTGGCCCTTCTTGTCTGCGTTTGCTTGCTCTTGAAGAAGCCGATTTGCCTGAACTTTATGAAGAGGCGTCAATGGTGCTGATAAATGTCGATTAAATGGAGCGGGGCGATCGGATCTGAAGGTTTTGGATTTAACTGGTCGGCGCGGAGCTCGCCCGGTGCAAGAAAGCACAGACATCCTCCGCCGGAATCGGCTTGCTGAAATAAAACCCTTGTATGGTTGGTACGCCCTCTTGTTGCAAAAATATCAGTTGTTCGAAGGTTTCAACGCCTTCCGCAACCGTGCTGATGCCTAGACTGCCACCAAGCGCAACGATGGTTCGCACGATGGCGACATCCTTTTTGTCGCCAGGGACACCATCAACAAAACTCTTGTCGATTTTGAAGCAACTTACTGGCAAATCACGCAGGTGTGACAGTGATGAATATCCTGTGCCGAAGTCATCTACCGAAAGGCTTATTCCGGCATTAACCAGGCAATGGAGCATTTCAACAATATCGTTTCGCCGCTCCAATGCCCCCTCGGTGATTTCAAACTCAAGTCGATTTGTTGGCACGCCAGCACTGGCAACAATCTCCAGGGCATGCTCAGCAAAGCCAACATCGAGTTGTGATGGTGCAATATTCAGTGCGACGCTAATGACGGATGGACATGCGCTACCCCAGTCATTAATTTGCTGACAAACAGCCTGTAATACCCAGTATCCAATTTCGCCCATCAAACCAATTTCTTCAGCCGTCGGGAGAAACTCCATGGGTTGCAATAAACCGCGAACGGGATGTTGCCAGCGGATAAGAGCTTCAAGTCCAACCGGACTTCCATTGCTAGCCAAACATTTCGGCTGGTAGTACAGAACAAATTGATTCTGGGCCAGCGCCTGGCGTAACTCCCAACCCAGATCAAAACGACGTCGCGCTGTTTCTGTCAGGTCACCGGTATAAAACTCAAAGCGATTACGACCCTTGTCTTTCGCTCGATACATGGCCGCATCCGCCGCCTGAACAAGTTTTCCCGCATCCAGCCCATCATCGGGATAAACCGAAATACCAATGCTTGCCGCCGGAACAACATCATGTCCTTCAAAACGCATTGGACTGGCCAAAAGCGTTTGCAGGCGATTGATCATCTCGCCAACGGATTCTCTGCTGCCTATGTTCTCAGCGATGATCACAAATTCATCGCCACCCCAGCGCGCCAAGGTATCCTCAAGGCGCAAAGTCTGCCCTAATCGCGCGGAAATTTCTTTCAGATAATGGTCACCGATCAAATGGCCGAGGGTGTCGTTGATGTTTTTGAAGTGGTCGAGATCAACGAATGCAACAGCCAGCAATTCATTTCGTCTTGCTGCGCGGTTTATTGAAAGCTCAAGTTTTTCGTTCAACAGCAGTCGATTGGGGAGGCCGGTCAAGGGGTCATGATTGGCTAAGAATCTGAGTTTTTCCTCAGACTTCTTGGCTTCAGTCATATCGGAGAATACGGTGACATAGCTGCGGACTTTGCCATCACTATCAAGCACTGCGGCAATACTTCCCCATTGCGGGAAAATCTCACCATTTTTCTTGCGATTCCACAGTTCACCGCGCCAGAAGTGCTGACTAGCAATGTCATCCCACATCTGCTTGTAAAACGCTGCATCATGGCGACCAGAACGCAGCAGAGAGGGGCCGTTACCAAGGGCTTCTGCTTGTGTGTAACCGGTAATGTTTTCAAAGGCATGATTGACGGCCGTAATGATCCCGTTCTGATCGGTCACCATGATCGACTCAGCCGCGTTTTCAAATACGGTGTTTGACTGGCGCAAGCGGGCATCAAGCAGCTGCCGTTCGCTGATATCGCGAAAAACAATGACGACCCCGGATTCTGGCGCAAGGGCATCGAGGGGCGTGACGATGAAGTCAACGGGGACGCATTCCCCCAACTTGTTGGTAAAACACCCTTCGCTGTAATGGCGGCCATCTTCCGACTTCAGGAAAGCGGATACTAGTCCGCCTTCATCTGGCACCAGCACACCATTTCCGTCGCATTGGCCGAGGACGGCAGACAGATTCATGCCAATTATTTCATCCTGTCCGTACTTGAGAATTTCGGTGCTGGCGGCATTGGCAAATGTCACATTACCTGATTCGTCGGTACCGATAACGCCTTCACCGGCGGCATTGAGAATGGATGAATTACGCCGCTGTAACTCTTCAATGGCCTGCTGATATTCGTGACGCAAGGTAACGTCGCGTGAATTGGCGACAAACTCGACAGGCAATCGACTATTCGCGACATGTATCGGTTTGACCGTGCTTTCCATCCAGATCGTCTTGCCACTTCGGCAGGTACAGCGAAACAGTACAGTGCGTGGCGTGCGGCTATTGAAAACGAGATCAAGCGTCTGACGGATGCTGGCATGGTCATCCGAATGAATGAAATCGAAGCAGGGCCGATCAATCAACTCTGTCGGTTTGTAACCTATCAAGTCATAGCTTGATAGCGAAACGAAGGTGATGACGCCATCGCGATTGTGACGAGAAATAATGTCTGTCGAATTTTCAGCGAGAAGGCGGTAATTCTGTTCCGATATATTTAGCGCTTTTTGCGTCAAAACCTCGATTAGCGTGAGAGAAAGGCTGTGTGCGGCATCCGTTTCAATCGTGGTCCACGGCAGGGAATGCCCGCGTTGATCTTGCATCCATAGCGAAAAAGACCGGCGTGGTTCGATGCGTGGGCCGCGACTATCGTTAACAAAACTTTTGTTAGGCTCGCCAGCCCAGGGAATGGCGCGCACCCTTTCCTCGCGAAACCAGAGGATATAGTCTGAGAAATTTGAGTCAAGTCGCACCGCCAGCAAGCCAGCCGCAGTGTCAGCAATGGCCGCAGCAGGAGGGTAATTACGTTCCAGGCAATCGGTAAAATAGACCTCGTTGCCATGCAATCCTTCCAGCCAGCCGACCAACATTGCAACTTCATCCAGCGGCGGCACCTGGCCGAAGCAGTATTGTTTGCCGTTGATGGCAATGATGCCGCCCGTTGCGCGAACCAGGTGCAGCAAATCGTTTTCCATCAACGCCAGCACTTCACCAACATCACCACTCTGCCGGATGAAGCGGGTCAAGGTCATTAAGGTGCCGCGTACCTGATCCATGTAGCGATTGCGCTCTGCCGCTTCCAGGTTGGTCAGCTTCAATGAAACCGTCTTGCCGACAAATTCAGCCAGTTCGCGCAGATGGAAAGGCACCCGTTTTGGCGTGACATGGTGACAAGCGATCAGCCCCCATAAACGACCGCCTTGCATCAGCGATATGGTGATCGTTGCGCCGACGCCCATATTTCGCAAATATTCAATATGAATGGGCGACATGCTGCGCAGGACGGAATGTGACATATCAAGTGATTTGCCACTTTCTGGGTGCGTAGCTGGCGTAATGCCCACCGAAACGGCATCAACATCAGCCAGAACGCGAATCAGATTGCGCGAATACAAGCGCCTTGCCTGTGGCGGGATGTCCGATGCCGGAAAATGATTGCCCATCAGGGAGGGCAGCTTTTCATTCCGGCTCTCGGCAATTACTTCACCGTTCCACTCGGCATCAAAGCGGTAAATCATGACGCGGTCAAAACCTGTCAGCAAACCGACCTGTTCAGAAATGTACTGGGCATAGCGGAGAAAATCAGTTTCTACATCCGACTGCCATAGCGCATTGCGGGTGGAAACAAAAAGATGCCCAAAATATTGTTCCTCCGATTCATCGCTCGGTTCAATTTCCAGCACCCAGTTACCTTCGACGCGATGCACCTGCGTGGCCAGTGAAAGCGTGCGGCCATCCCGACTGATGCTCAGCATGGCCGGCACCGAGGGATTCAGATCACCCCGGATCGGCAAATGCCAAATTTTTTCAGCGTTTTCCGAGCCAACCAAATCAGCCAAAGGTTTACCGAGGGCTGAACCAGGGGTCAAGCCAAGGAATTCAGCCAGATTTTCGCTGACTTGTACGACCAGTTGAGAAGCACCATCGATAACCAATAGTGCGCCACAAGGCTGGATCAAACCAGGCGTATGGATCGGTTCCATTTCGCAGCGTTTGAGCGCTTCTTCAAGCGCTGTGCTGTCTTTAAACACCGTCATGGCAATCTCCGGTCAAGGTGCGCAAGAATGCTTTCAAACAATGCGCTTGCCGCTTGTGTTGCATCAGTGATTTGTCCGGGTGAGCAAATTTCTGCTGCAAATGTCCAGAACGCTTGCCACATGGGCATGGTCAGTTCGCCGTGGCCGGCAAAAAATCGGCCACCTGTTTGTTGATTAAGCTTTAACACGCTTTGCAACTGTTTATAAATTACCCGACCACCCATCGTTGAGCCTTCCAACACGTAAAGACAACCGACCAATTGGCCATGTGAGCGAATGCTGGGGCCTCCCCAGGCCAGTTGTGGCGCGCTTAATCCAAAATATTCCAGATCGGCCAAAAGATCTGGCATGCGACGACGCGATGCGTAATCGAAGGCCAGACCCTGAGCATCAATGTAGTCAGAAATGGCTTGTTCCGTCGGTGCGTTAATGGCGTATAGCGCCTGTAGAGCCAGAGCGTAATCGGCCACGTCCAAGCTCGAACGTACCAGTGGTGCCAGTAAGTCATGGTGGTCAAGTCGGTGATGCAGATCGCGCGTTGTGGCACGTAACTCGGTCTGTAACTCTGCTACCGAATCGGTATCCTTCAACATCCGGTGATGGATATTGGTATTCAAAATGTTCTCCCACCCATTTTCTGGCTCTCGAGCGGCTTTGCTCCGGCTAAATCGAGGGTGCGACAAGCGTCATGGAGTTCAAACATGGAAGCAAAAATCGTTACGTCAGACGGTATCTGGGCGACCTTATTTACTCCCGCACCACCAAACCAAAGCGCAACATTGAGAGGTAGTGCGTTGCGCAAGGAGCGCATGAATCCCAACAGGATTTTTGGCGGATAAAGGCAGGTTGCCGACACACCAACTACTCGCACACCGTAAGCTGCCGCAGCTGTTGCAATTTCAGAAACCGGTAACCCGCCCTGCAGTTGCAAGGTGGCTACACCAGCCGCGCCAAGGACAGCATTAACCATCGACAAGCCGAGTGTGTGTTGTTCGCCGGTTGCTGTTGTCAGCAATACATTGGGTTGTCCTCCCGCAGCTTTCGACAGGCTGGTTTCGCGCACCAGCAAACTTTCGAGAACAGCGGAATATAGATGTTCTCCGTGAATTGGCAATTCGCCACGTGCCCAGTATTCTCCTACCATGCGAGTCATCGGCCCGGCAATTTCTTCGATAAAAGCGGGCATGCTGCGTGCGCTAAGCGCTTCTTCCAGTGCCGAGCGCAAAGCTGGCACGTTGTGCTTAACAAGAGCGGCCAGGGCTGTATCAACAAACTTGCACGCCTGCGGCTCTGATAGCTCTTGGCACGTCAATGCCTGATTCGCAACGAAGCCCTTCTTTAACTCGCGTATTACGTGGCCTGGCCGCTCGCCGGTTGCAACCCGACGAACTACGACCAGCAGTTGTTCAATTTCGCGCTCAAGGTAACGGCGCTGACCTGATGCAAGACGAACCGGTTTGGGGAAACCGTAACGTTCCTCCCATTTGCGCAAGGTGCAAATTTCCAAGCCAGATTGTCGTGCTGCTACGCCTATCGAAATCATTACTTCAAGCGATCATTTTTAAAGCCGGCAATAATAGTCGAGGTTAACGCTAGACAGTTGACCTGGGTCAACACTCGCTTGACTTAAGTGTTAGAAAAGCACTATGCCGAAAAGGAGAATTTTCGCTGTACTGTTAAAACAACAGCGTTGTTCGCAGGGAGAAAACGACTGCACTATCACGTGTCGGAGCGTAGCTTGGGTGGCGGATATAGACCAAATCCGGCGTCAGCAATACACCAGCGAGGATGGTCCAGTTCCAGTAGGCTTCAATTTGTTGGCTATGATCGGTGCCGAGCCGGCGCGCGAGGGGGCTGTTTTGCTGGCTGCTGCCGATTGATACAGCGATCTGGTCGGTGCTGCTGCGCTGCAGCGGATTGATCAGTGCAACGCCGCCGATCAGGCTGCTTTTGTGGATGCCGCCTTCTTCCTGGCTGTTATTGGCGCGCCCGAATATTGCCCAGCGTTTGTTCAGGTTTTGTGAGGCGTTGAGCGACCAGCCGCTGCTTTGCGGAGTGGTTTCAACAGCGGCTGATTGATAGAGGGTCAGCGAATATTGTCCTTCACCAAACTTGGTAAATTTCGGCAACCATTGCAGTTGGCTCCACCAGGTGTATTTGTGTGCGCCGAAACCTTCAGTGGAAAATCCGCCGGCATCATTGCGCGGCGGGTTCTGAAAGCCGCCAAGTAGTTGCAATTTTTGGGTCAGGTTGTATTGCAGGTAGGCACCGAGGCCGGTGGCCGGGTAGGTGGCCGAGGTATTCTCTGAGAAAGCGGCACTGGCGAAGTTTTGCTGCTGATCGGCGAGGAAAGTATTGCTGTCGAAGTTGAACATCGAATATTGACCGACACTGAGCAACAGTTTTTCGCCGGGCAGGGCGTGGGTGTAGGTCAGTTGCCCGATCTTGTTGCTGTAAGACGGCCGGTCGATGGTGCGCGTCTCATTGCCGACGCTGAGGCGGATGGGCCCGGTGTGACTGCGTTCGCCGAAGTAGAGAAATTGGATTGAGCCGGCGCCGAAGCGTTCGCTGTCAAACATGTCCCAATTCAAGGAAGGCCAGAACAGAACCTGGTCGCTACGCCCGATGTCGGCCGGGCTTTGCCAGCGCGAGCGGTAACTCAGATTGAATGAATAGCTCAGGCCGTAGTTTTCTTCGAGCTGCTCTTTGAATTTGTTGTAGTCCGCGTAGCGCTCGTTTGAGCGTTCAAATAGCGTTGTCTGCTCGCGTGAGCGGCGGATATTGCTTTGCAAGGCACCAGCCTGCGTGGGCTTTGGGGCGGTGGCGGGGGCTGCAACAAAAGCTTCGGTTTCCTCCTCGTCATCATCCTCATCATCATCTTCGCCGGCGTAGCTGGTTGAAGAGGCAAGAGTGGACAGGCCAAACCACAGGCAGGCAATGAATGGGGCGAATTTGAACATCATCGGTTTCGGTGCGGGGCGATGTGTAATTTTGGCCTAAAAATTCAGTTGACCGTAACAATTGCTTGCCGGCCGCTATCTTATGGTTTTTGGCCAGGTGAGATAATGGTTTGCGCTACCACCCGGCGGTTTCATTTGTTCAAGGAGTATTTGTGTTTTACATCGTTGAAAGCAGCAAATCATTTTACGAAGCGACCTTCGATCTGGGGCCGGTGATCCAGCGCCTTGGCTTCGTTATTCTGCATGTTCACGACTTGAGTGAAACCCTGCGCCGCAGGGAGATTGGCCTTGATGACGAGTGTCAGATATTCGATATTTGCAATTATCGTCATGTCGAGAAACTGCTCGCCATCGACATGCAGCTGAGCCTGACTTTGCCCTGGCGGATTTCAGTATTTACTGAAAATGGCGCAACCAAGATAGGCATAGTTCGCCCGGAGGGCTTGCTCGCTTCGTTCACAACAAATGCCGAAGTTTCGCGAATCACTCGGGAAATTGAGGAAAAAATTATTCAGATTGTTGATGAGACGCGCTGACTTCTTGGCGGTTAGTATTTGATTCTGGCTGAAAGCAGGCGCAGACTGGCTGTTGGCAAGTTTTAGAAGGAGACAGCCATGACTGAGTCGCAACTGAAGGAACGCATCACTTCCCCCTGGCCATTCTTTGGCACCAGCCCGCATGGCGATGTGTTGGCGCGTTATGTGCCCTACGGCCCGGTTTTCCGCTGGAGCTGGAACCAGATGATCCCGATGCCGGTGCAGGGTAGTGATCTTTGCTGGTTGTTACATGCGGCGGGCGAAGAAGGCCATTCGATGGGCGATGCCGACGCTGATCGCGCCGTAGCCAAAGCGCCGCGCGCCAAAGCGGTGAATAAACAAGCGGACTCTTGACGCTGCCAACCGGAAAATTTTTGGCCAGATTTTCCGGTTGACCGTAACAGTTACAGACGGATAAATCCGTCGGCATCCAGCGTTACGAAGGGGTTGTAGCAAGCCTCCCAGAGAAAGCCGTCAGGGTCGGCAAAGTAACCACGAAATCCACCCCAGAAAACCTTGTCAGCTGGCCGCACCAGCTTGGCTCCAGCGGCAACCGCTTCTTCCAGCAAAGCCAGCACGGCGGCTTCCGATTCGACGTTGTGAGCCAGCGTAAAGCCGGCAAAGCCGCTGCCAGTTGATGGCACATTGGCATCTTCAGCCAGCGCCTCGCGCTGGAACAGGGCAAAGGCCACCGAGCCGGCTTGATAGAAGGCAATACCTTCCTGGCTGGCTGATGATTCCTGCCAGCCGAGCGCCTTGTAGAAAGCACGGCTGCGCGCAAGATCGGCGACGCCGAGGGTAATGAAGCTGATCGCTTGTTTCATGTCGTACTCCAGTACAGCAATGGACAGGGGGATGCGAGATAATTTACCTCAACTTACAGCCCGCGAAAGAATGCATGTCCAAACGCCAGGTCCGAATCCACCATTACCCCGCCGATAATGCGGGCAGCAAACCGCCCTTACTCTTTGTTCATGGCGGTTATAGCCATTCCCAATGCTGGAATGTGCGCTTCATTCCTTATTTTCAGGAACACGGGTACGACTGTCATGCGCTTGATCTCTCCGGCCATGGCGATAGTCCGGAGCGTGAACGCCTCGATGAATTCGGCATTGATGATTACGTCGCCGACCTTGCCGCTGCTGTCGATACCTTGGCCGAAGCGCCGGTACTGATCGCTCATTCCATGGGCTGTCTGGTCAGCCAACGTTTTCTTGAACAGGGTAAGGCCCGTGCCGTTGCCTTTCTGGCACCGGTGCCGCCCACCGGTACGGCGGGGACTGCCGCCCGCTTCGCCCTGACCATGCCGGATTTCTTTGCAGAACTGCCCAAGGCGGTAAATGGCACGGCCAGCCTGCAAACCATGCGCACCATGGCAAAGGTCTATTTTTCGCCCGATATGCCGGAAAAGGAAACGCTGGATTACCTGCCGCTGATCCAGCCAGAATCGGAAAAGGCCGTCACCGAAATGGTCATGGCACCGATGCGCTTCGCCCGCCGCCGGGCAAGAATTCCGGCATTGGTCATGGGCGGTTCAGAAGATCAGGTTTTTCCCGCCTCAATGCTTTATTTCACCGCGGCCACCTGGCAGGCCAAAACTGTGGTGATCCGTGGTGCCGGCCACATGCTGATGCTCGATCCGCAGTGGCCGGAAGCAGCAGGGGATTTGCTGGAATGGCTGGCGGGGTTGGCTTAGCCGAGGATGGGTGCCTTCGGCTTGTTCACTTGAGTAGTCAAGCAGCGCCTTTATGCTCAGCCACGTAATGCTGCAATACGCTCTTGAGTACAGCAGCATGCTCCACATTGCCGGTTTCCTTGGCATGCTTGATGTCATCGACAATCATGCGCTTGATGCGCTTTTCGCCGCTGGCGGTATGCGTCAGATAGTTGCCCATTTCGACGGCGAGCATTTCCGGGATATGTTCGTGTTCAGCAATGGCTAGAATTTCCTCTTCGCTCAGATCGGACAATTCGATACAGTCTTGTAGCGTCAACATGATGTCACCTCTCACTTTTTTAGATGCAAAAAGTAATTAGGCGCTCGTGCCAAAAAATTACTTTGACATGCAACAAGCTTTGGTTGAATAAGCAGAATTTTCCGAAGGGCTATGTTTGGCGGTTCCAAACTTACTCTCCAACCACCACCCTTGCATTCGGCACTTCGCCAAACACATCCGGTGCATACATCGCCTCGACCCGTGACGGCGGTAGCGCGAAATTGCCGCTGTTGTTCAAACGCACGGTGTAGTCGATGGTGTAGCGGCCCTTGGGCAGCATGGCGTAGTAGGCGCGGTAGGCGCTGAAGCTGCGTTCGACGTAGGTGGGCGACAGGCCGCGCTGGTTCTGGTTTTCACCGTGGCTGGCGATGGCTGAGTCGCGGCCGTCGCCGTCGCCCATGATCTTGGCGCCGGCAGGGATCGGGTCGCTGAGGGCGACCCAGCTCATATCGTTGTCGGCGTCGATGGTCAGACTGACGCGCCAGAGGTCGCCACGGCTGATCTTGCCGGCGACCTTTTCCTGTAGCGGTGTCACCTTGCGGCTGATGCGATAGCCAGCGTTGCGCGCCGGGCCGTCGGGGATGGCGGCCAGCACTTGCACAGTAGCCCAGGGTTTGCCGCTGCCCTCGTGGTTGATTGCCAGTTTGTCGTCCTTGCTGGGTGTGGCCGGCCAAGGCAGGGTGAGAGGCGTGATTGCCGCCTGCTTCCAGTCGAACTCAAGCTTGGCTTTGCCCAGCGTAGCGACAGTGTTGCCGGCGACCGGGTCGCGTTCGAATTTCTGGGCGAAGCGGTCGAGCGCGACCCGCGCCCAGGCGTTGGCCGTCGTCGTCAGCCATCGGCCACGTACTTGCCTTTCCATCGCACCCTGCATCAGACGCGGCAGGTCGTCCTGCCATTCCGGGTTGTCGAGCATGGCTTCAATCAGGCGGAAGGCGTTGGCATCGGCATTGATCATCATCCACCACCAGTAGTCCTCGCGTTCGGTGGTGAAGACGAGGCGGCTGCCGGCGTAGCTCAGGCGGTTGCGCAGCTCCTGTTTGGCATCGGCGAGTTTCTTGTCCCGTTGCGGCAGGTCAGTCAGGCGTTGGGTGACGAGATACCAGTCGATCAATGTTGCGGTCGACAGGCGTAGCGGGTCGATTTCCAGCGCGGCAGCGGCGCGGGTTGGCTTGTTCCCTTGGCGGGTCAGGGCTTGCAGGGCGTTCAGGCGGCGCGGCAGCAAACTGTCGGTCGGCGCCCATTCTGCGGTCTTGATGCGCCCTTCAACGTAAGCGGTGAGGCCTTGCAGCATGCGTTGGCGGCTGTCTTCGGGGATGGTAAAGCCGGCCAGCGTGACGAGGTCGAGGATGTACGCGGTGAGTGTCGCACTGCCAGCGCTGCCGGGAAAGTAACTGGCCAGCCCGTTGCCATCAAGATAACCGGGCAGGGTGTCGGCGATTTGCTGCCAGCGTTTTTCGTCATGCAGGCCGACGGCGATGGAGGTTTTTTGCTCCAGACAGCCGAAGGGGTATTCCTCAAAGAAACGCTTGAGGCCGGGGGGTGGATTGGCAAGCTTGGGCGAAAGGCTGATTTCCAGCCCACCTTTGCCGGGTAGTGCGCCAGCCGGTTGCGTCACCGCCACTTCGTACTTGCCAGCGATGCGGGTAAATGTGGCTTGCTGCACGGTAACCGGCACGGCGGGGGCTATCTGCTGGGTGATGCGCAAGGTGTCCTGGCCGTTGCCGCCGTCCTCCTTGGCGCTGAATTCCCACTGCTGGCTACTGATGCCTTCGCCAGCCTTGATGTTCCAGCTTAGCTCGCCAGCGCCTTCCGGCGCCAAGCTCAGCTTTTTTGCATCCAATAAATTCGGGCCATTTTTGCCGTTGACCATAACATTCATCTGGCGGGCGGTGCCATTGCGCAGGGTGAGCATGGCCTTGAAGCTGTCGCCCTCGCGGACCAGCAGCGGTAGGCCTGAGATGATCTGCAAATCCTGTTTGGTCTTGACGCTGGTGCTGCCGGTGCCGAACAGGCCAACGCCAGCCGTGGCGACGCCGACCAGCTTGAATTCAGTCAGCGAATCGTTCATTGCCACCTTGAGCGTGGCGCTGCCGTTGGCGTCCAGGACGACACGCGGGTTCCATTGCAACAGCGTGTCGAACAGCTCGCGGGCCGGGGCGCGACCACCGCCGCCACCGGGTGGCAGGGCTTTTTTGCCGAAGTGGCGTTTGCCGATGACCATGGATTGCGCGGTGGCAGTTTCCACTTCGTAACCGCGTTTTTGCAGCAGGGCATCGAGCAGGTTCCAGCTGTTGTTTGGGCGCAGTTCGAGCAGCGCTTGATCAACCGCCGCGAACGCAACTTCAGTGCCGGCCGGAGCGGGCTTGCCATCCGGCGTCGTCACCTTGATCTTGACCGTCGCCTCTTCACGCGGCCGATAGTCAGTCTTGTCGCTACTGATTTCAACCTTCAACTTGAAGCCGTCGGTGCCAACAGCGATTTCACCTAGGCCGAGGCGATAGGCCGGTTTGGCGAGGTCTACCATGGCGGTGGGCTGCTCCGGGTTCCACCATGCCTTGAACCATGCAGCCGGCTCGCGCCAGCCCCATTGGAAGAAGCTGTACCACTTGAGTGGTTCGACGCGGCCACGCACAGCGAGTACCGAGATAAACACATTCGGCCCCCACTCGGCCTTGACCGGTATTTCTATTGTCGGCTTGAAGCGCGACAGTGGCTGGACAAAGGTTTCGATAATCCCGCCGGCTTCGACCGAGATCAGCGCAGATGCTTCGCGGAAAGGTGTGCGCACCTGGAAGCGCGCGATCTCGCCGGGGGCGTAGGTTTTCTTTTCCGGGATGACATCGATGCGGTCCTGATTGCCGGCGGCAAACCACAGGTCGCCGCCGTTGCTGACCCAGTAGCTGGTACCGGCGCGGGCGATGTTGCCTTGTCCATCCTTGGCTTCGGCGAGCAGGTAAATCGAGCCGGAATCGGCCGCTTTCGCTTCGCACAGCAACAGGCCACGACTATCGGTGGTGCCGGTGCAGACTTCGCCGATCTCCTTGTATTCGGTGCTGTTTTCGTAGGCGTAGAAGCCACCGACGATGCGCCGACGATGACTGCTGTCGATGCGCCGCTTGCCATGAACGCTGACTGCCTGGCCGGCGAGTGGCTTGCCGGCGGTATCAAGTACGACAATTTCAATACGATTTTTTCCAGTGGACGAAGCCCAGTCAGCGACCTTGATGCCAACCGTGACGCTCGCCGGCCAGAGTTCGACGCGGCCGCGCAGGGTCTGGATTTCGCCATTCGGGTCGCTGAAACTCATCTCGGCATAAACCTCGCTTGGCCCTTTCGGCTTGCTCGGCAGCGTCACATCAAGCTGACCAGCGCCGGCCTTATCGAGCTTGATCGGCTGTTTGTCGAGGATTAGCGTTTCTTCCTCGCGGCCGCTCTCGACCTTGAAGGCGGCCTGTGCTTCTTCATCAAAATCGATCTGGAAGCGGTAAGCCTCGTAATTTTTGTAAACCGGCCAGCGCGGGCGCAGCGTGGCAGAAACCTGCACTTCGGCATTTTTCGCCGCGCCGCCGTTGAGGAAGGAAAGGCCCAGCGCCAGCGGCACTTTGGCCGGGGCCACCTGGCGCGCCGGTACACCCTGAACGCTGCCGGTAAAGACGGGCAGGCGAAAATCGCCAATACGGATTTCGCCGCTTGAAATCTCGCCGCGCTTGCCACCACTCAGCGCGATTTCATAAGTGCCGAGCTTGGCCGATTCCGGCACTTTCCAGCTGTTGATTGCGGAAGCTTGCGCATCCCAAGTTACGGCCTGGGTAAATTCGGTGCCACTCTCGCGGTGGCGAATGACCAGCTTGTCGGGAAGGGTGGCCAGATCAGGCAGGGCGAAACCCTTGCTGTTGCGGCTACGTGCAATGTGCTTCATTGACACCATTTGGCCAAGGCGGAACAGGCTGCGGTCGAGGATGCTGTGGATCTTGAATTCGCCCGTCTCGCCCCAGGTATCAACGCCAAAGCGCCAGGGTTCGATGCCCTCATTCCAGTCGGAACGCACAAAACTGAAGTCGCCATTGAGCCGGGCGCTGGCAAACAGAAAATTGCTGCTGTTTTTACAGTTGGGGGCGTTCAGCATCTTGTCGACAGGCGCGCGGCCGAGACTGTCGGTTTTGCCCTGCCACAGCGATTGGCCATCGCAGCCGGAAACGCGCACCTCGGCATCAGCCACCGGCTTGCCGCTATCCAGCGAGGTGACCCAGACCAGCGCGTTGTCCTTGCCGACTTTCAAATGCACGGCCAGATTGGTGACCAGCGCCGCAGTGCGTACGTACATCGGCTTGGGCGTGGCGAGCAGAGCATTGCCAAGCAACTGGCTTTCGATTTCAACGATGTGATAGCCGGGCTTGGTCAATGGAATGCCAACCACCTCGAACTCGCTGCTGCCGCCCGGTTTGGGTAGCTCCTGCTGGCTGACGCCGGGACGTTTGGCGAGGAAGGAGAGTTCACGGGCGTAGTAGGGGTCGAAACGCTCCTCCGTCACACCATCAATGGTCATTCTGACTTTGCCGGTTTGCTGTTCGAACTTGGTCAGCGCCTGCATGGCGGCGATGACATCGGCGTCTTCGGTCAGCCGTTGCTCGCTGAAACGGTGGCTGCCGGGCAGGCTGAGGCGGGCGGTTTTGAGCGCCGGTTCAACATTGCGCAAGGTGACCGGCAGCAGGCCACCTTCCTTCAATTCAAGAATGCCGAAATTGCCGGGGAATTTGGCTAGCGGCGGCAAGTTACCGGTGCGTGTCTTGAGCGGAAAGCTGGTTGTGTTGGTCAATGGGCGACCAGCTTCGTCCTTGAGTCCGGCGGGAATGTCCAGCGTCAGTTCAGCATTTTGCGGGAAGGGTGGGGAGAAAGTGACGGACTGGAAAACCGCTTCCTGCTCGCTGCTCTTGAGGTTCGGGTCCAGCGGCTTGCGTGGGCCTTCGGCGCCCGTCAGCTTGAATTTGACCAACAACTTGGCATCGAAGGCGGCATTGAAGCTGAGGGTGATGGCCGAAAGTGGCGAGCAAGGCGCGCCGGCCTTTTCGCGTTCGCAAGTCAGTGTTGCCTTGAACGGTTCGCGGACTTTGTAAACGAAGCTTTCTTCCTTCTCGGTCGGCGTGCCGTTGGCTGCCTGAATGCCTTTACCCCAGACAAGTTTCATCTTGCTGCCGGCGGGCAGTTTTTCGCTGCAGGTGACAACAATCGATTCCTGACTCATGCCGCCGGATTGCTCAAGTACGGCGGCGCGGATGTCCTTGTTTACCGGACGGGCAGGGATGCGCTGGCCGACACCATCGGCCTCGCACCACAGGTTGTTGTCCAGCGATTTGACGTTGAGCGGGCCGCCGCCGTTGATGATGAAGGCCTGATCTTCCTCAATCGACGAACCGGCGCTCGGTTGCAGACGCCAGGGGCGCGGGGCGGCACCAAAAAACTCGAAACGGCTCTTGCCGGTGACGGTTTCGCCACTTGTTGCGGTCAACCCGGTTTTTAGCGTGAAAATACAACGCTCGCCGGCTTGCAGTGGGCGGCTCATCTGCCAGGACCAACTGCGCTCATCAATCCAGCGCCCTTCACCGGCAATATTGCCGCATTCGATGTTAAAGGGAGCGGCGGCAGTCGCATCGCCCAGGGTGACCATCGCGTTGCTGAAACGCACCGTAGGCCGACTCTGCTCGACAACCCGCCCTTGCGGCTGGAACTGTTGAACTGTCGCGGCCTGAGTGCTGAAGGTGGCGAAGAGTAGGGCGAGCTGGAGTAGGGTTTTCATCGGGATATTGACCAAAAAAGGATGATGCTCAAGGCATCCGCAGAGTGTGCCACAGAAGGCTGATAATCGACATTACCCAGCGCCCCGGCTATCCTCCGCGCTTTAGCGAATAATTCGGGGAATTTGATGGGACAGGCAAAACAACGTGGCAATCAGGCCGAACGCATGGCGCAGGCACAGGCAAAAATCGCAGCAACCCGTCCGGAAAAGCTGGTCTGTAACGGCTGCAACGCCGATGTGACGGCGATCAACCCGGTCAGCACGCGCGGTTTGCGCGGTATTGATGCGATCTGGGTTGGGCAGTGCGAATGCGGTCAAACCACCTTTGCCGCTTCCGGCGAACCGAAGGCGGTTGAAGCCTTCTTCTTTGCGCTTAGCGAAAATACTGAACTGACGCTGGGTAGTCAGAACAAGGCCGGTGGCCAGCACGAAACCTTGGCCAGCGACGATTAACGCGGTTGAAAGTTGCCCGGCGGGGGCGTATAGGCGCTGTTGGTCTTGCCCGGCGGATTGAGTGGGCGTAACGGGTAAGACGGCTCGGGCAAAGATTCTGGTTTAGTCTGCGGCGGTTTGGTTTGCGGCGGCAGTGGGCGGTGTGGCCTGACGTAAGTCGGGCCGGCGTAATAGGGAACCGGGACATACACCGGTTCGACCGAACCCTTGCTGCGACAGGTGGCTTCCAGTTCCGCTCGGCGCGCCGCATCAAGCGCCATGCGGTCGAGTGTGCGCAGGCAATCCTGAATCGTGCTGGGCGATGGCCCACTAGCCTGCTGCTGCCGTTGTTCTTCCTGTTGTTTACGTTCAATTGCCTGATCGGCGCGGCGCGAGGCTTCCAGCTTTTCTGCATCAATCCGCATCTGTTCGACATTGCGTTCAGCCTGGCGACGGTTTTCTTCAGAAACCACATCGTCAGCAACTGTTTTGACCGTACTGCTGCCGCCGGTACAGGGCGAATTTGATATTTCGGTACTGCCATTCGGCTGGCGGCATTTATAGACATCTGCCGTTGCCGAAAAAGCGAGCAATACCAACGGCAAGGCAAGCCAATGTCTCATTTCAGTACCCGGGTGACTAATAGTTGGTCAATTTTATGATTATCCACGTCCAGTACCTCGAACTTGAAGCCAGCATGTTCCACACTTTCGGTCGGGCGCGGCACCTTGCGCAAGACGTACATCATGAAGCCGGCGATGGTTTCAAATTGATCATCATTCGGAAACGGGGCTATATCCAGCGCCTGTTCCAGATCGCCAACCGGCGTCATGCCATCGACCAGCCAGGAATTGGCGTCGCGCTGGATGATCTGTTCTTCGGTCATCGCCACCATCGAGTTGCCCATCAGGGTGCTGGTCACATCATTTAGAGTAATGAGTCCGACAATTAGTGCATATTCGTTGATGATCAGCGCAAAGTCTTCGCGCATGGCCTTGAACTGCTCGATGATCTCGGCCAGGGTCAAGGTTTCAGGGAGGATCAGCAGGGTGCGTAAGAGACCTTCGCTGTGCAGCGATAGCGGGTCGCCATTGAGCAGGCGGCTGAGTATGTCTTTCGAGTCAACGTAACCAATCGCCCGATCAATACCACCGTTGCAGACCGGAAACTTGGCATGTGGATGGGCAATGATCTTGGCGCGTACACTTTCTTCAGTCTCGGTACGCTCCAGCCAGACGATGCTTTCACGCGCCGTCATGGTCGATGGTGCGGTGCGGATCTCCAGTTCAAAGACGTTTTCTATCATTTGCCGCTCCTGTCGGGCGACAACGCCTGCTTCAGCCCCGGCATTGGCCATCGCGACAATATCTTCCGGGGTGATGTCTTCAGGGCGCGTGTTGGGCAAGCCAAGCAGTGCCATGACCCGATTGGCAATGCCATTGAAGGCCCAGATCAACGGGGTCAGGAGTTTCAGGCACAACATCATCGGGCCGGCAATGCGCAGGGCAATGACTTCCGGAGCAACGATGGCGATGCGTTTGGGCAGCAGGTCGGCGACCAGAATAAAGGCCGTGGTGACGAGCAGGAAAGAGGTTAGCGAGCCGAGCATGTCGGCATTTTCAGACTCAGCGAACTTGATAAAGAACTGAGAAAAAGCCGGAGCGTAAGCCCCTTCGCCCAGCACCCCGGCGAGGATGGCAACCGTATTCAGGCCAATCTGCACTGCCGTAAAGAAATGGCCGGGCTGGCCCTGCAGTGCGAGCACCCGCGCGGCCCGTGCTTCGCCTTCATCAAGCATTTGTTCCAGCTTGATTTTGCGTGCGGCAGCCAGTGCTATTTCCGAAATGGCAAAGAAGGCGCTGGTGGCAATCAACAGCAAAATTAGCAGGGTGTTTTCAAGAAGGTTCATTGAGTATTGATTTCTGAGCTTGAATCCATTGGTCGAAATAGTAATATCTGCGCCCGATAATAGATATTTGTTTGTTTGGAAGCGTCAGCGGGGGGCTGTTGGGTGACGATTCCAGACTGTCGATAAATTTCCCGAAAGAAAAAAATGTTGAAACAGCAAGGGGCGGTGTCGACATGAAAGGCATCGGAGCGGGGAGAAAGCGGCGGATGGCGCTGTTATTGGCGATCTGCATGCTGGGTATAAGCGGTCTGGCGCGAGCCGAAAAATCGACTGATATTGCCGATGCGACCTTTGAAGAATTGGCCCAGCGCGAGGTTGTCTCGGCCTCCAGAATGGCCCGTCAGATCAGCGATTCACCGTCATCCTTGGTTGGTTGCGTTCCTGTGAAATGGTTCTCTGGGGTATTGCCATTTTTTGAGCGATTTGGTTTTCATGCGGCACCTGCGCTGGAGGCTTACTAGGGTGCTGAAATGTTAGGGGATGCCGCTGCCGATTGCTTGTGGAGATGGAATGCCGAGCGAGCGGCAAGCCTGTTTGTTCAGCAGGGGGAGAACATTTCATTGGAGGTGAGAAAAAATTTGTTTAGCCATTGCCCTGAGGAGCATTTTCCAAAAGCCCTTGAAGCCCTGTCAGTGGAGCCTGCGCTGTGTGATGCAGAGGAGCGAAAACAGTGGGTCAGAAAATACCTCCCTAGTTCCGGCCCCTATGCAGCGAATGCGCTTGCGCTATTGGATGTTGAGTGACATCAAAGCGGTGCCTAAACGAAAACGCCTCCATTGCGGAGGCGTTTTGATTTTTGGCCGATTTTTTCGGTCGACCGTATCAATCCCTTACAAAATCATCCCTGCCCCAACCGTATTGTTATTGCTCTCGTCGATGATGATGAAAGCACCGGTGCCGCGGTTTTCCAGGTAGGGATCGGCGAACAGCGGCTGGGCCAGCTTGAAGGTGACCTGGGCGATGTCGTTCATCGCCAGTTTTTCGGCCGGGACTTTTTCCAGCGTGTTTACATCCAGACGATGATCGATGGCAGCCAGCTTGGCTTTCGAGTCGCGTGTCGTGTGGCGGATCAGGTAGGTGCGGGCGCGGTCCATCGGGGCTTCGGCCATCCAGCAGACGGTGGCTTCGATCTGTTTGACGGCAGCCGGCACTTCGCTGGATTTGACGATCATGTCACCGCGCGAGGTGTCGATTTCGTCGGCCAGTAGCAGGGTGATGGATTGCTCGGTGAAGGCTTCGCCGATATCCACGCCGCCGATTTGCACGGCTTTCACGGTCGACTCGCGGCCGGAGGGCAGGACGGTGACGGCATCGCCGACCTTGATCGAGCCGGCTTCGACGCGGCCCATGAAACCACGGTAGTCGTGCAGTTCCGGATTGGCCGAATCCTGCGGTCGACAGACATATTGGACCGGAAACCGGAATTTCTCAGTGTGTTCGGTGTGGGCAGCCGGGGCGACTTCAAGCATTTCGAGCAGGGTCGGGCCGTCGTACCAGTTCAGGTTGTCGCCGCGGTCGACGATCATGTCGCCATTGAGCGCCGAGAGCGGGATGAAGCGGATGTCTTCGATGCCAACCTTGGCGGCGAATTCGAGGTATTCGCCCTTGATGCGCTCGTAGGTTTCCTGCGAGTAATCGGCGAGGTCCATCTTGTTGATGGCGACGATCAGGTGCGGGATGCCGACCAGCGACGCGAGCTTGGAGTGGCGGCGGGTCTGCGTCAGCACGCCCTTGCGCGCATCGATCAGGATGATGGCGAGGTTGGCGGTCGAGGCGGCGGTGACCATGTTGCGGGTGTATTGCTCGTGGCCCGGCGCGTCTGCGATGATGTACTTGCGCGTGCCGGTCGAGAAATAGCGGTAGGCGACGTCGATGGTGATGCCTTGCTCGCGCTCGGCCTGCAGGCCATCGGTGAGCAGTGACAGGTCAACCGCGCCCATGCCGCGCTTTTCGGAAGTGCGGGTGATGGCCGACAGGGTGTCGGCGAGGATGGTCTTGGTGTCGAACAGCAGGCGGCCGATCAGCGTGCTCTTGCCGTCATCGACGCTGCCGCAGGTCAGGAAGCG
>ERZ724524.714-NODE-714-length-21949-cov-4.232347_pt1 | contig 21949 bp, 15 predicted proteins | sample MGYA00376057_ERZ724524 | MGnify/ENA primary metagenome ERZ724524 (study PRJEB28724, sample SAMN07190888) | wastewater metagenome | isolation source: influent of sewage treatment plant in Hong Hong | place: USA: Christiansburg, Virginia | collected 2016-03-01 ...
TCGCGCAGCTCCCAATCGAGCTTCATGTCGGCCGCCAGCAGGCCGAAGTCGGCGATGTACACCGTGTTGGGGTGATGCACCTGCGACGCCATCTTCGCTTCTTCAAGGAATCGACGCTGGGCGATCGGGTCTTGCGGCTGCAGCAGGATCTTCACCGCCATCGCTGTGTCGAGGTGCACGTGCTTGGCTTTGTAGACGACGCCCATGCCGCCTTGGCTCAGCCGTGACTCGATCAAGTAGCGCTCCGCCAGCACTGCTCCGATCACCGGATCAGCTTCCTCGTCTAGGGGCGGAAAGCTCGGCGCGGTGCGCTCCGGATCGTCGGACGACACCGAGATTTCAGGTCCAGATGGGCAGCTACAGTGGTGCGATCCGGTCACAGAATACTGCGTTCCGCAGCGCGAGCAGCGCTTGGTCAATGATGTGCCGACCTGTGGAGTCACCACGAAACCGCCCCCCGAACGGCAGATTATACATGAGCGATAGCGTTCGGGATTCTAGTAGCTGAGCACTCCTCGCTGGCGATTGGCTAAATGGTCGTGCCAGCGGAGGATTCACCCAATGTAGAAAAAGTACGACCCCAGAACCAGTTCCTATTCGCTGTGCCGCAGGGTGGTATGTTCGCCGCCTTCAGCCGGAGGTGTTCGATGTACCAGCGAAGTGTTGGTCGGGTCAGAAACTCTCGACGAGCGAGCGGAACGGGGCACTGGTGGTCGTGGGGACTTTTGTGGAGCACGGTCCTGTGTGTCGGCCTCACGACGGGCTGCACCGCGCTGCGCGAAACCGATGACGGCGAGGACACGATGGATCCCGGTACGCCGCCTGGCGATCCGGTCGTCGTCGAGAATCCAATTGGCTGCCGAGGTCGGGTGTGCTCTGCGGCGGCTCCCTGCGGCTCGGGCCAGCGCTGTCTCGAAGGCGTTTGCGTCACCGCTGGTGATCCCTGCCAAGACGACTCCAGTTGCCAGGACGACTCGCGCTGTTACAAAGGGACGTGCCTCGGCTGGGATGCCTGCAAGAAGCTCGGCAGCTTTGACCCCGAGTGCAAAGGCGTCGCGTTTACCCCCGCCGAGTTCAAGGCCCCGGTCGTCGGCTGCAAGCTCGCTGGCTTCCAGTCCTTGTCGGTTCCAATCGTCGCTGACCTCGATCGCGACGGCAAACCCGAGGTGCTGACCGTGGCGCACGGCGTTGGCATCGTCGTGATGAGTGGCCAGGACTGCAAAGAGCTGTGGCGCAAGAACATCGTCCTACAGGCCAGTAACCAAGGCAACCTCGCCGTCGCCGACTTGGATGGCGATGGCTTTGGCGAGATCGTCGCTGTCGACAGTGCCAACCGCGTCATCGTGCTCGACTACAAGGGCAACCTGCTCGCGACCTCGCCGACTCCCACCCAAGAGACCAACAGCAACGGCCAGCTCTGGAGCGCCCCCGCCATTGTCGACGTCGACGGCGTGGCCCCCCCCGAGATCATCGCTGGAGCGCAGGTTTCGCGTTTCGTCCGAGGCACCCCATCGAAGATCACCGTGCTGTGGACCAAGCCCAATCGCGCCGAGTCGCTGGGCTCGCTGCCGGTCGCCGCCGACCTCGATGGGGATGGCCGCCCCGAGGTGATCTCAAATGATCACGTCTATGACGGCATCACCGGTGCCGACAAGACCCCGCCCGCGCTGTCGACCAAGCCCTTTTATCCGGCAGTCGCAGACTTTAACGGGGACGGCAAGCCCGACCTGCTCCTCGTCAACTCCGGGTCCGGCACCCAGATGGTCAGCGTCTACGACTACACCAACAAAAAGACCATCTTTGGTCCCTATCGCGTCGCCGAGGGCGGCTGGGGCGGTCCCGCCGTCATCGCTGACTTCGACGGTGACAAAGTTCCCGACTTCGGACTCGCCTCGGCCAGTCGCTATTACACCTATGCCCTGAAGTGCGCAACCACCCCCAAGCCCGCCGACTGCACCGGCACCGACCCCGGCGTGCTGTGGTCCAAGGTCACCCGCGATGCGTCGTCCGGCGGCACCGGCTCGTCCGTGTTCGACTTCAATGGCGATGGCACCGCCGAGGTCGTCTACCGCGACGAGTGCTGGCTGCGCGTCTACAACGGCAAGGACGGCAAGACCCTGTTTGCCGCCAACATCACCAGCAACACCTGCCTGGAGCTGCCGGTCATCGCCGATGTCGACAACGATGGCCACGCCGACATCATCGTCACCAGCGACTCCTACGGCTCGTGCGGGGCCACCAATCCTCCCGAGGCGGACACCGGCACCCCGTGGACCGGCCAGACCCAGGGCATGATCGTCCTGCGCGACCCCATGAACCGCTGGATGCCTTCGCGCCCGCTGTGGAACCAGCACAGCTACCACATCACCAACATCAACGACGACCTCTCGGTGCCGACCACCGAGCCCGACAACTGGCTCAGCTACAACAACTACCGTCAGAACGTCCAAGGCGGCGGCGGCAGCTCGGGGTCGGTGCCCGATCCCACGGGGCGAACCGTGCCCGGACTCGACTCCACCGACTGTAGCAAGCTGTGGCGGCTGCGCGGCGAGGTCTGTAACCGGGGGGCCAGCCCTGCTCCCGCTCCAGTCTACGCCAGCTTCTACGAAGGCCACCCCGACAGTGGCGGCAAGCTGATCTGCACCGCCAAGACCGCCCTACCGACCGCTCCCGGCGCCTGCCAGCCCGTCACCTGCGACTGGAACAACCCCCCCGCCCGCAGCATCGACCTCTACCTACGAGTTGGCGACGACGGCAAAGGCGGACGCCTCGGCGGCCAGTGCAAAGACAAAAACGACCTCGCCCACCAGCCCGCCGCAACGTGCAGCGGCATTCCGGGCTAAGCCCTCCCGTACCTGCTGCCCCGGTGCTGCGTTCGTCTGCTTGGGCCTCACGCGGCCTCTTTCGGGGTTCCGGGTTGCAAAATCCCGCCACAATCCATTTTTGCGCGGTTTCTGGGTTGTGAAGTCGTGCGCCAAGCTGCTGTGGGCGCGGCTTCGCAACTGGGAAGCCCTGCATTCAAGAGGTCTGCGCGTGGTTTCCAGGTTGCGAAGTCGTGCGCCGAGCGGCTGGTGCAGCGTTTCGAAACTGGGAAGTCGTGCGCGGAGGGGGTCTGTGCACGGTTTCCAGGTTGTGAAGTCGTGCGCCGAGCGGTTTGGGCGCGCCTCCCAATTGGGGAACTGGTGCAGCGATCGGTTTGCGCACCGCTCCGCAGATCGGAAGCTCGGAACATTCGCCGCAGAAAATATTTTCCGTCGACAAACGGGCTCGGTCGTTGGCGCGGTTTGCGGAGGCGATGCTAATGAGAATCGCCATGCCCATTCAATCCGAACGAACTGGAACCGAAGAACTGCTGCGGGATGGCCTGTATCACTACGCGGCGGTCCTTGCCGACCCGGTCACCCAAGGCCTGGCGGCGTCGATCAAGGCCAGCATCGACAAGCTGCGCAAAAAGCGAGCCGAGGCCGAGGAAAAGTCCGACGCGCTGCTGGTTTCGCAGGCGCTGCTCGACCGCACCGACTACGAGCTGGACACGCTGCTGCGGCGCTCGGAGCTAGAGGCGCTGGCCGAGACCGACAAGAGCCGTGAAGACTCGCGCTATCAGGCGCTGCTGCCGGATGGTCTGACGGCGCTGGTGGTCAAGTGGGGGGCCGAAGAGGCGCGGCTGGTGCGCAAGTATCGCAAGGCTCTCGAGGAGCACTTTCCCAGCGTGGCCAAGCGGTACAGCAAGGAACTGGACCTCAAGGCGGATGCGACCGAGGCGGCCGAGACCAAGTGGGCCCAGGCCCAGACCGATGCCGGGCAGGCCCAGTCTGCGGTGTTTCTGGCCAAGGCCGAGCTGGTGCGGACGCTGCGCAAGAGCGAGGCGGCCCTGCTTGGTCTGTTTCCGGGTCAGCGGGCCCGGGTCCGCTCCTATTTTCGCAAGAAGCGCGGTCGGGCTGTCGCGGATGCTCCAACGCCAGCCGTCACGCCTAGCGCTCCGCAGCCGTAGCCGGAAGAGTCGGCTGTGGGGGTTACGGGCTGGCCGGTGCAGGCGCTGCGACCGGGTGGAGCTTGGCCGCCACAGCGCGCAGGATGGCTTCTGCGGCGAGCAGCTTTTCGGCAAAGGCGGCTCGGTCAAGCGGCCCTGCGCCAAAGACATCCGAGATCGCGGCAAAGGTGGTGTACACGCCGCTGTGATAGTTGGTCGGTGCGAGCGACCACTGGGGCGGCGGGCTCGGTGGTGGAAGGGTGCGCAGGGTCGCTTGCGCGGCGTCCCACAGCGGCTTGCGCTTCACCTTCAGCTCATCGGGCACCTTGAGCTTGAGACACAGCTTGGCGTCCTCTAGTTGCAGGTACAGACGCAGCGGCTCGCTCGGGTGAATCGGCGTCCACAGCCAGTGGCAAGCGATGAAACCGCCTTTGGGGTTGGCCTCATAGCTGATTCCGGAGCTGCCCATGTGACCGATGCCTTGGCTGCGACAGTCCTCGAAAAACCCGTAGAAGTCAGCGGCCTTCCAATCGCTTGGGGGACGCTCCGCAAAGTGTTTGGTGCGGTCGGTGAGTCGATGCAGCACATCGCGATACGATCCGGCCAGGTCGCGGACATCGCGGCGCTTGCTGACCTCGCTGACATGGAGGAGCGCGGGATCGGCGAGCAGCTCCGACAGGCGGTTGGCGTCGCAGCGGGCCCACAGGTGAGACGACGTGCCCTCCGTGGCCGCAGCCGAGGCCCCCGCCCACTGCGCCAGCCGCTGGTCGGTGACGGTGAGCTGCGACAGCCCCAGGACCAGATACACCAGTCGGCTCTTCGGGGTCTTTTTGACGTGGACGTGCTGGCGGTCGAACTGCTCTTTGTCGAGCGCTCCGTCGACCTTCAGCTCGACAAAGACCCGGTCGACGGTGCCGCTCGGTTCCGTCACCGTGAAGGCCAGGTCGTACAGCCGCCGCTCGGGCTCCCACTCCAGCTCGATGGCGCGGAGCCCTGGAATGCCGAGGATTCGTTCCAGCAGCCGCGTATGTAGAAGCAGCCCAGACAGTGCCACCTGATGGACGCGCTCGTTATTTGGCTTGTGGTCAAACAGCAGATCAATGGCCGCCATCTTTCCCCCCCCCGCGCTTCGCCCCCGCGAAGCAAGCTCTGATCTTACCGCAGTTTGCGGGCGGATCGGCTGGCGGCGCGTTGGGCCTCGGAGTGTGCGAAACTGGGGGTGGTGAGCGAGCCAGAGGAGATTCTCGACAAAGCGCAGAAGGTGCGGCGGCTGGTCGCGGCCGGGCAGGTAACTCCGCCGATTTTGCCGTACATCGTGGGCGAGCTGCTCGCAGAGGTCGATGCCAAGGCGAGCGACTATCGGGAGTGGCTGAAGCTGGCCAGTGAGTGTTTCGCCAAGCTCGGTCATCCCCGGCGGGCGGCGCTGACGCTAGCGCTCGGGGTGGGGCCAGAAGCGGCGCTCAAGTGTCTGCCGAGTGACCTCTTTCCTCGGGAGCGGGCCTATCTGCTGGCGGCGCAAGCGAAGGCGGTTCCGGGACAAGCGAGCGGTCTGCTCCACGAGGCGGCACAGCTATGTCTTGCAGAGGGACTTCTGACCTCGGCGGCGCTGCTGTTTCAGCAGGCGGGCGAGCTGGCGCTGGCGAAAGACACGTGGACACGGCTGCTGGGGACGCAGCCTCCGCTGTATGAGCGGGCGCTAGTTCATGCCCAGCTTGCGCTTCTTGGGCTCGGTGAGAGTCCGGCGGAGTTGGCCAGCGATGGACGGCGGCATGCAGCGCTTGCTGGGCAGCTCTTGGAAGAGGTCGCGGATGGACACGAGCTGGAGGGGCGGCGGGCGCAGGCGCTCGACTGCTACCGAGTGCTGGCCCAGCTTGGGGAGCGGTGCGGAGCCTTTGAAAACATCGCGGAAGGGTTTCTCGGCATGCTGCGCATCTTCCAGGGCGAGCGCATGGTGGCCGAGGCGGTGGCGCTGTACGACGAGCTGTTGCGGCTGGCCATCCGGCACGGCGAGCACGAGCTATGCGCGGAGCAGTGTCGAGAGGCGGCGCAGTTTCTGATTCGCTGTGGGCTGCCCGGGCCAGCCGGGGGCTATCTGCGGCAAGCGGCGCAGGCGCTGTTGCGGGTGGCGGAAGGACGGGCACAAGCGGGGGCCGAGCGGCTGGCCGAGCATGCGCTGCTGTCAGCGGCAGATCTGCTGTCCGGGCTGCCCGAGCCAGGGCTCCTGGGTGACGTCTTGCGGCGACTCGCGGCGAGCCAGCGCGACCCTCATGAGCGCGCCCGCTATACTCGGCTGGCCGACAAGCTGCCGACAGCGAGTGGGGTCAAGCCAACTGAGCCCGTGGCCAAGCCCGCCGGGCAGTCGTCACGAGGGCTGCCAGAGGTGTGGACGCTCGATTTGCTAGCCTGGGAAGCGGCGGCATCCCCGGCGGCGGTGTGTCTGCCGCTGCTGCTCGATCCGAGCCGACCCGAGCTTACGCGACGCCACGCGCTGCTGGTGCTGCTGTATATCGAAGGGGACACCACTCAATTGCTCCCGGTAGAACAGCGACAGCGCCTGGTGCGCAGCCTGGGCAGCCAGCGGGTCTATGAAGCCGTGGCTCCGCTTCATCGCCTGTATCAAGAGTCGCTCACGTGGGCCTGGTTCGAGGGAGAAGCGACGCTGCGTGGGCAGATCGTCGATGCCCTGCCGAAGCTGCCGTTTCCTCGGGCGCTCCAGCTTGTGGTCCAGGCGCTCGGCGATCCTTCGGAAGCGGTGCGCAGCCAGGCCCACAGTGCGCTGTCACGGCTGGGAACCAGCGAGCTGCTGAGCACGCTCGGTCAACTGCTGTCAGAGTCTCGCGAACCGGCGGTGCAACTGGCGTTGGTGTCGGCGCTGTCGCGGATTGCCGACCCTCGGGCGGTGGAGCGGCTGCTGGCCGTGTTTTGCAGCCAAGGTGATCCGCTGCGTCGCGAGGCCCGGAGAGGCCTGGTCAGCCTCCGTGACAAGTCGCTGCGACCGCTGTACGCCCGGGCACTGCTGACGGTCGCGCCCGATCGGGCGCAAGACCTGCACGCGCTTATTGCCGAGCTTTACCCTGCGGGCCTTTAGCGCCTGATTTGCCCTTGGCGGTGGATTTTGCGACCGCCTTCGCTTCGCTTTCAGGCAGCGGCTGGCGCAGCGGTGGGGCGGCTGGGGCAACCCGAGAACCGGGACCACCCACGGCGTCTTTGCTGGCGTTGCCGACACAGCGGAAGAGCGGTCGGAGCTTGGCGAGGTCGGCGCGCAGCGGCTGCAAATCGGGCTCGGCGCTCGGCTCGGCATAGAAGGTCAAATCGGAAGACGCGTCGACGACATAGGCACCGTACTGGGTCAGGGCTCGGGCCAGCACCTTGCCTGCGGGACTCAACCCCAGTGCGTCGAGGTTTTGCGTGGGCCAAAGAGTCACAAGCTGCCCCATCGGGATGGTGCCGCGATAGGTGGACTCGGCCCCATCGTCCTGTTTGGTCGCGGGCCAGACCGGACCGAGTCGAAGGTGAGAGCGGGGCAGGGCCATCGCCAGCGCATGCCGGATGCCTTGGGTCAGCTCGCGCCGCCGAATCAGTCCGCCAAGGGCACTGCCACCGTAGGCTCGCTCGCCGCCTTCACCCACGCCGGGTCCGCGCAGGTCGTTTTTGGTGTAGCCCTCGGCCAGAATGTGACCGGCCTTCCGGCGGCTGGCGTGCCATAGCTCGTGAACGTAGCGCCGCTCGGGGTCGATGATGTGTAGGTGCGCGTCGCTGTCTTCGCTACGTGGCTTGGCGGGCTCGGCGGACTTGGGGACACGGATGGTGGCGACTTGCTCGCCTTTGACGACGATCTTGACGAGTGGATCGGTCGCGGTGGCCAAGTAGATCGGATGACTCCACTGCTCGGCGTTCACGTCTGCGGCCAGCTTTTCATCGACCAGCATGCGCGAACAGGGCGAGTCGGCGGGTTCGACGGCAGCGGCGGTGCCGAGCGGGGTATTCCACGGTGAGTCGGGCGCAAACGGCCACTCGGCGGAATCGCGGTCCGCGACAGGATTTGCAGCGGCGATGGCGGCTACGAACAGAGCGCCACCACACAGTCCGAAGCGACACGTTGAAAGAAGCGACAAGGAGGTCACGGCTCGTAGTTAGTTCTTAGCCAGAAAGTGGCCGCTTGGCATGCACAATCATCGCCATCCCGGCTGATGGCGAGGGCGGACCGAGCGGTCAATCCCACAGTGCAGGAAGGATCAACAGGCCGAGGTTGAGTCCCGCAGTGAACTGGATCTCGTGCGTGGTCAGCGCACTCGTGCGCAGCACTTGATGCGATAACTCAAAAGATAGGGCGCTCATCAGGATATGGACCCCGAAGCCGTGACGAAAGCCGAAGGCTGCCTGTCCATCGGCACTCCCGACCACGATTCTTGGCGTGTATGTACCAATGATGGGCGGGAGGACTCCGTAACCAAATCCGCAGCCTAGGGAGACTGCGTGGCTGGTGTGGTGTCCGCTCGTGCGTAGCTCATAGGATAGCTCGGGGAGCAGCCATGGCGTTCTCTCGATGAGGCGTCCGATTCCTGAGCTTGTCCAACCGATCGCGATTCCAACGGGAAGATGGAATGCGACGCCTCTCTCCTTGTCATCGTTGAGCAGCGCGAAGAGCCCGGCGTTGGGACGGAGCGTCGGCACGACAAAGGGGCGCGGCTCTGCCTGGAGCAGAGTCGGATGGAGCAGCAGTCCGAGCAGCGCTCCTCCGATTGGTACTCGCAGAAACCGCCACATCCAGCCAACTATCGGCGATCGGATGGATTGTCACAACAGATGGCCCTGGTGTACCGTCGGCCGCCGTCCGCGATCGATGCGAGCGGGCTCGGTAAACACTCCCTGGTTGGATGCGGATTGGACCTGAACCCTGTTCCTTACGAACCACCGTACTTCATTCCGCGACCTCATCAGGAGGCCGCCCGTGATGCCATGTTGGCCGCCCGAGCGATGGGCCGTCCGGGATTTTTGCTCGGTGACCTGACCGGGCTGGGCAAGACGCTGTCTGCTTGGCTGGCAATCTGCGCCATGCCAGAGACAGAAGTGCTCATCATCTGTCCCAAGGGGGCGATTCCGCAGTGGCGACGTACGATGGCCCGTTCCGTAGCGACCAGCAAGCGCGTCACCCTGCTGAACTTCGAGAAAACCAAGTCGTTGCTGCTGCCTCCTCCGGATAGCAAGAAGCGCTCGACTCGCGCCAAGAACAACGAGCGAGCCAAGCATGGCATCCCCAAGCGAACCTGGCCGATTGTGGTGATTGACGAGAGTCACCGCCTGCGCAACCCAAGTGCCCAGCAGTCACTGGTGTGTCGTCAGCTTGCCGCAGCGGCGCAGTTTACGATGTACCTAAGTGCCACGGCGGGTCAGTCTCCTCACGAGCTGTCTTATCTGGGAAGACTCCTGACCTATGCGACCGGGGGCGTGACTGGGGACATGGATGAGTTTCGCCAACTGATGAAGCAGCTTCGGATTGGCAGAGCCAAGGGACGTTGGAAGAACTGGAGTTGGGAGCCCAGTGAGGCCGATCGCAAGGTGATGTCGGAGCTGTTGTACAAAGGGAAAGACGCGATTGGGCTGCGGAGACGACCGGAAGATATCGCGGGCTGGCCCGAGGTGCAGCGCGAGCTGGCGGCGACGGCACTGGATCATGCAAGTCAGCGGCTCTACGAAGCCACTTGGCGAGAGTTTCGGCGCGAGCTGGGACTACTTGGAGGGAGTACCCGGCATCCGACCGGATGGGCGGCTGACCTCCGGTTCCGCCAAAAGGCGAGCTTGTTGCGCACCACTGGAACCGCTGATTTTGTCGATGATCTTCTCGGGAACGGCGAGCAGGTCGCAGTCTCTGTCGCTTTCCTAGAAACCAGCGCCATGATCGCGGAAAAGCTCACCGGCCACGGCTGGTCGGTGGGCGTGATAAACGGCACCCAGTCTGCGCAGGCCAACGAACAGACCCGGGTGGCCTTCCAACGCGGGCAGCTAGACGCCGTGATCTTTACGGTCACCGAGTCGATCTCGCTTCATCAGGGAGAGCTGCCCGGCGGGGAGCGGGCGCGCTCGTTGGTGGTTCACGATTTGCGCCACAGTGCCATTCAACTTCAGCAGATCGAAGGTCGCTGTCACCGCGATGGCAAGCGCGCCGTGATCTACTACGCCTATGCCGAAGGCACGGTCGAAGAGAAGATCGCGGCCACGGTGCTAAGCAGAATGACCGCCATGGATGGCATGGCGGGCGATGACACCACGCTACTAGAAGAGATCGCGCTGATCCTCCAGTGCAAACCGTAACGCTGAATGCGGACTCCTGATGCGGGTGAACGGGAATGGTGCTCAGTGCACGAGGAACCACTGTTTTCCGGCGACCACTCCCAGGTGAAAGTGGTTTTTGTGGGGCGCGTTGTAGTTCGGAGTGAGCACCACGTTAAAGAATCGGTGCGCTACGAGTTCGCAGAGCAGCTCTCGCAGCTCCGTGGCTTTCTCGGATGGGGGTCGCGGTCTTGCAAACTCACCGCAGGTCTTGGAGTCAATCGCTCCGTGGAAGTCCTGATCTACATCGAGAAAGCGGCCGTCTCGTTTGATGAAGCGACTGGCGTCAATTGCCACTGCCCCCATGTGACGAGGTGCGGGCTTGTGTCTCGGCCAGGACTTCGCGGGAAACCGATAGATCGACAGATGACGTACTTCGACAATGTCATGTTTGCGTAGGATCCCGGTGCTGTCATCCAGCGCCAAAACCAGTCGACAGTCGACGATTTCATGCGGACTGTCAGCGCGATCGGACTCCGTTCCACTGCCTCGGAACACCACTCCATGAACGGGTCCGGTCAACCGCACTGGTGCCGTCACTCCGCGTGCCGTTTCCCTACGAAACGGAATCTGGCGCGCCGCTAGCTCGGTTTCGCACGCAGCACGAGAGAGCATTCCGTACCGATAGGCCGGTGTGCTCGTGGCGTCCTTTGGAAACTCCAGGTAGGGAGACAACAACTGCGGCTGCGACTTCTTCCGATGCGAAGGGGACTTCTTCCGATGCGAAGGAGACTTCTTCCGATGCGAGGGAGACTTCTTCCGATGCGAAGGGGACTTCTTTCGATGCGAAGGGGACTTCTTTCGATGCGAGATGCCGTGCTTTCGGAGCGACTTGTGGTGTCGCTTGCCGGACGGGCGATGCCGCGCAGCATCCACGACGCCGATGCCACACAGCAAGGACAGTATGAGGATCAAAAGTCGAGTCGTAGCGCGGTCATGATATCAGCTATCGCGCAGAGCGTCTCTTCGCGAACACCACGGGGCCCCTTGACAGGACTGTGGGGGCAGATAGTACCGTGCGCGGCATGGACTCTCGGCAGCTTGGTTTGGTCGCCTGCGGCTGGTTGGTGCTCGTCGCCAGTGGCTGTGGTGAAGCGATTGACAACTTCAAAAACAGCGAACACCAGGGCGCTTTTATCCTGGGGCGGGTGCGAGGCATCGCGTTCAACCTGTCGCTACGGAATGCGAACACCTGTTTGCTCGACGCGCAAGATCAACCCACCCATTGCATCTTGAGCGATGGGGGCGGCGAGTTCGTCTTTCAGGATCTGCCCGAGCGGAGCCAGCAGCGAGTGCTGCTTCGGAACAGTGGGTACTGGCCGCTCATTGGCATGATCAATACCGCACGTAGTGTCGCCAACAGCCCGGTCTGGGAAGCCGCCATGATGGATAACTTCGTGGTGGATTTGCAGGCGAAGAAGGTCGATCGGGACTTCGAACCCGGAACCGGATTGCTCTACTTTGAGATTCAAGAGCCCGATGGGGATGAGTGGAAGGGGGCCCAGAATCGGCAGGTCTTTGGCGAGCAGCTCGGGACTCCCTACTACTTCAATGATAGCAACTGGCTCGACAAGAATCGATCGAGCACAGCCAGCAAGGGGTCGGCGATCTTTGTGAACGTAAAGCCAGGATGGTACTCCATCAAGTTGCCAGACGGCTGTGGACCCTTCTGGGGCTTCGATCTGGATGAGCGTGGGCTTCTGCCTACCTACGTAGCTGCGGATACGGTGACCGAGCTGAACGTACGCTGCCGATGACCACGTGAGGTCTGGCCCAACGGCTGTTTCTGTCTCTCTGTTCCAGCTTCCTCTGCACGACGATGAGTCCCAGGCGGGCATGGACACGCAGGCGCGCACATGCGAAAATGGTTGTTATGATGCAGAGACTCTTCTTTCTAGTCGCGCAGGTGGGTTCGTTGATCACGTTGGCGGTAGGCGGTTTTGCTGCGGCAGCCGGCACACCGCTGAAGATTCGCGATCTCAAGCTATTTCCCGACACCGAGAAGGGTCACTTCGGGACGCCCGTCAAAGGGTATGAGCTGCCAGCGGACCAGAAACGGCAGCTCTTCATTCTGTACTTCGACAAATCAGCAGCGGGGCAGCAGGCAGCGGTGCGGGTCGTCGCTCTCAAGACCACCGTTGGCCTCGAAAAAGAGGTCAAGCGCTTTCCCCCCGTTACCATAGACCAGGAAGGTCGGCTTCCGCTCGAGCTTACGTCCCCCCGGCCGTGGCCCGTTGGCTACTATCGAATCGATGTATCCGATGGCAAGAGCATGATCGGCCAAGTGGGATATCAGGTCAAAGCGCTGGCTCCCAAGAAGACTCCGATCAAAATCCAAGGCGTCCGGATCTTCCGCGATGGTGCCGGTGGGAAAGTCGAGCCAGTGACGTCCCCCAAACCCACCGATCTGCACCAGTATTTTGCGGTGGATACCAAAGGGGCGCAGACAGATGGTGCCAAAGTGACCTGGGTTTGCACCGCTGTCGATACTTCGGCGGGCAAGAATCAGAAGGTCGGCGGGGTCGACATCGAAGCCTGGCCGCTCGATGACACCACCATCACGTTGGATCTGGAGCTTCCTGGCAATTGGCCCACTGGAAAGTACAAGCTCGAGCTCTGGGTCGACGGACAATCGATCGGTTCCCATTCCTACGAGATCAAGCCCTGATCTGCTCGCAGTTCCTCTGTACGCCACCCACCATCCGCATTTCCAATTCCGCTGTTCAGGGGTAAAAAGACCCATTGCAGGAGTCCGATCATGTCGCTTCAGAGTGCGCTGCTACTGGGCCTGTGTGGACTGATCATCGGCTGTGCCAGTGATGGCTCGTTGATTCCGACCGGACCCCCTTGCAGTGTGGAGGGAGTGACTGGATCGCTGCCAGGCGTCGCCATCTCGATTCGCGCAAACAAGTGCGTATTCGGTGTCGGTGAGTCCGCAGTCTTTTCATATGAGGTGGTCACCAGCGCAGCGGTGCCGCCGATCTCTGTGAGTGCCAGCGTAGGCTGCGGGAGCTGTCGTAGATACTCCGCAGATCCGCTCTCTTTTGTTGATTGGATGATTGGCGGCACCAGCCGTTCCGGAATCGAACAGCAGTACTGTTTATGTGACACCGGATGCTGCGCGCCGGATCTCGCCCGCACCGTGACCGTGGATGCCAAGACCAGCACCGGCACCATCTCGTGGAGCGGTCATACCTGGCGAGGGCCTTCTGACACGGGCCAACGCGAAGGGGCCGCGTTTCTTCCAGGGAACTATCAAGTGTCGGTCGGCTTTTTCGGAGGCACGACGGGGAGCGTCACCGCCAGACTTCCCATCGAAGTGCGCTGACCTCGCGGAAATAGGTGGCTGCTCGGTCGCCCCCCCGAGCACGGTTAACCGCCACCGTCGATGCCACCAGGCTTCATGTTGGTGGTGACGAGTCCGAGTAGCTCGGACGACAGGGCGACGATCTGGCGGGTTTCGTAACCGTTCATCTTCAGCTCGCGGAAGATGGACTTCGCCAGGATCTTGATTGCACGATCTCGTTCTCCCAAAGATGCCTGGATCATCTGAGGCTGCTCCTTGGCCTTCTGTTCGGGTGGTTGTTGCTCGCCCTCTAATGCATGGGGCGCGCCAGGCTTGTCTGCCATGTTGCTTCCTCTTATGCCCAAGGTTTGTCGTCGGAAAGTCTGAAAACGTCAGATGCTCGAAGGTTCAACCATTGTGCGAATGTTGCGTACCTGCCTGCGCATGATGCCGCGCACAATCTCGCGCAGTGCGAAGTGGATTACACGCCTTCATCGCTACCCCTCAGGCGTTCCAGCAAGCCAATCGGTCAGTCCTCGACGCTTTCTCATTTCACATATAGCTAGGCGATCTGACAAGCCAGGTGTCCTTTTCCGACAGCAAGCCGCAGATTTTGCCAAAATGGACGCTGCATGCATTTGGGTCGCTTCATGGCTAGACGCTCCGGCAGACTGTTCGGCCTAGTGGTCGGCAGTCTGTCCGCCTGTGCGATCAGCCTGCTGGCCTCGGATGCACCGCTGGCGCAGCCGGTGCTGCTGTCACACAGCGTCGCTGCAATCGACCAAGCGAAGATGCTGCGGAGCTTTCGGCCACCACCAGAGGACTGGACCCGTCCCGACTTTGAGGATTCGCAGTGGCAGCGGTTTACCAGCAGCGGCTCGCCGAGCCTCGCCCGTGATGCCTCAGGCTCGGTGGTGGTGGTGCCGTCTTTGTGGTCCAAGACTGAAGTCGCTGCCGAGGTGGCTGGGCTCACTCCCAGTGCGCAGTCTGTCGTGTCTACGCCGAGCCCGCTGAGCGAAGAACCGCTACCACCGGGCAGCGAGCCAGAGACGCCCCAGCGTGAGCTTGCGACCGATGGCGGCCTGGTCAACTCGCCCCCAGTTGCGGTGCTCGAAGTGGTAGGCGCCGCGATTCGTGCCGGCTTGGCCAGTGCATTTCCGGCGGCCCCGCTCGTCTCCTCACCCGTCCTTGGCAAGCGCTCGGGTCGGTCGGCCAAAGAGCTGTTCGAGCCGCTGTTACCGGCCTGTGGCGGCAGCTTGTATATCCGTCGCAAGTTCGACTTTTCCGGTGCACCCGGCATGACGGGCAGCGTGGGCACTTTGCTGTTACGGGTCCGTTACAGCGACGGTGTGGTCGCTCATCTGAACGGATTCGAGGTCGTGCGCAGCCGCTTCGCCGAACCGCCACCGGGTGATTTGCCGCCGCTGGCCAGCGATCGTGGACCATCCGATCCCGAGCGCTACTACATTCCGGTATCGAACCTGCAACTGCGGGGTCACGGCAACGTGCTCGCGCTGGAGGTTCATCCGAAGTCGCCGCTGCGCTGTCCGCAGGTGGAAGCCGAGCTGGTCGCGCTGTCGGGTCCACGGCTGCTTCGGGGTCCGTACATCGAACGCATGACGGAAACCACCATGGATGTGACGGTCGAAACCGAGCTGCCATCGCGGGTGCTGCTGCGCTACGGCAAAGGCGAAAAGCTGCATTCTCGCGACCGCGAGTTGGAAACGGCGGGGCCACCGCAAACGGTGCATCGTCTGCACCTGACGGGGCTCAAGCCGGGGACGCTGTACCACTATCAGGCGGCGCTGCTCGGGGATCTTCAGAAGCGTAGCGATCTGCCGCTCCAGACCTTTCATACGCCGCCTTCGGCTGGGATGCCGCTCAAGGTCGTGGTCTATGGCGACAGTCGTTCGGGTCATCCGGTGCATGCACAGGTGCTCCAAGCGATCCTGGCCGAAGATCCCGACTTGGTGCTGCACACCGGCGACCTGGTCGAGCGCGGCACCGAGGAGGGCGACTGGGATCGCTTCTTCGCGGTGACGGCCCCGCTTCTGTCTCGGACGCCGGTGTATATCTCGCCGGGCAATCACGACTATGCGCTGCGCAAACAGGGGGCGGCTCGGCTGTTTGCACTGTTTCAGACGATGTTTACGCCGCAATTGGCCCCGCCACCGCTGGAATCGGTGCCCCCGAGCCGGGTGCTGGCGGAGACTCGCCCGCCGACTCAGCCGATGGCAAACCTGAGCGAAGCAGCGCGGGGCTATTACAGCGTGGATATCGCCGGGGTCCACTTTGTCAGCATCGACTCGAACCAAGCGGGCAAAGCCGAGCAGCACCGCTGGCTGGATGCCGATCTCAGCCGGGCTCAGGCCCAAATTCCGAAGCCGCGAGCGATCATCGCCTGGATGCACGAAGGCCCGTTTTCGGTGGGCTGGCATGGGGACTATCCAACGGCGATAAAGCACCTGGTGCCGATCTTGGTGAAGCACGGCACGACGCTGCTGGTTTCGGGACACGACCACGACTTCGAGCGCGGTCAGCGGCAAGGACTCGACTACATCGTGACCGGCGGTGGTGGAGCCGAGCTACGGCCGCTGCGCTGCGATCCTCGGCGACGACGCTGCAAAAACCAGCCGCAGTTTTTCGCCAACGAACACCACTACCTCCGCTTGGAAGTTCTGCCGACGGTACTGCGGATCTGTCCGCGAAAGCCCGACGGCTCCCCGTTGGAAGAGTGCCAAGTGTTGAAGCTACGAAAACTGTGAGCGGATGAGTGCTGCCTGAAATATCTCGCTTGCGAGGGAGATTCAGGCTTTGAGTGCGCCAAATTTTTCGCGGCTTTCCAGTTGTCGTAGATTCAATACTAGGGTGGCGCGTGAAGGGTTTACGTCAGGCTGTTGCTGCGCTGCTCGGGGGCCAAGATGGGTAGGGACCGACGGATACGCTGGCTGCACCTGTCCGACTTTCATCAGGGCGTCAATCGCCTCGATCAGAAGACTGAGGTTCCCGAGCTACTGCGTCGGCTGCTCAGCGATCTGGAGATTTTGCATCGTGATGGGCCGATCGATCTGGTGCTGTTCACCGGCGATCTCACCCAGAGCGGTGAAGCCAAACAGTTCGAGGCGCTCGGTGTGTTTCTCGATATGTTGATCGGGCGACTGCGGGAGCTAGGTTCGGAGCCGGTGCTACTGGCGGTGCCGGGAAACCACGATCTGGTGCGGCCCGATGGCTCCGACATGGCAGCGGTGGTGTTCGACGCCTGGGAAAAGAATCCGAAGGTGCAGGACGCCTTTTGGGACAACGAGTCGAAGAACTACGTCCAGTATCACAAGCCGCTTTTGACGGCGTTTGCCAACTACCGATCCTTTGCTAAGGCGTGGCTCAAGAAGCATCCGTTGCCAGCGTGGGTCGAGGTCCGAGCGAACGGCTTTTTGCCGGGAGACTTCGGGGCCACCATCGAAAAGAACGGGGCCAAGCTGTTTGTGGCCGGCCTAAACTCGGCATTTTTGCAGCTTGGTGACGGCTATTACAAAGGTCGGTTGGAGCTGAGCCCGCGTCAGCTCATCCAAGTGGCCGGACAGCGCTGGGAGGAGAGCCACGACGCGGCGCTGCTGCTATCACACCATCCTCCCGACTGGCTCAACGAGCGCAGCCTGCAAGGCTACAAGTCGCTGCTGATTCAGCGGGAACGGTTCGCCGCGCACCTGTACGGTCACATGCACGAGCCGCAGGTGTCTCAGCACAGCGAGGGCGGCGGCAGCGAGCGCTTTCGGATTCAAGCGGCGTCCTTGTGGAGCCGGGATCGCTTTGGCAAAGACAGCCACGAGACACGCCTTCACGGCTACAGCGTCGGGCAGATGGATCTCGACGATGGGCTGTTGCGCCTGTGGCCGCGTGAATACGTCGAGAAAGCAGACGGTGAGTGGCGCTTCGAGCCCGATAACCGTCGCTACTATCTTCACTCGGATGGTCAGCTCCAGCGCCCGGTGTCGATCAAGCGGCTGCGACCCCCGCCGGTGGTGGTGCCAGTTTCAGGTGCCGCTCCGGTTGGTGACGCTTCACTGCGGGGATCATCGTCCGATCCGGCGATTGCCAGAGAGGCGGCCACCGAGGCGAGCTTGGCGTCGGTTTCCCTGGAACACTACGTGGTCCGCGAGCGACTCGAGCTGCCGCTGCGGCGCTATCTGCGCGGGGAGACGCACAACCCGGTCGTGCTGTGGGGACCGGCGTTCTGCGGCAAAAAGACCCTGCTGCGGCATGTCCTTTCTGATGTACGTAGCGACGAAGCCAAGCGGGGACGCAAGCCGCTGGAGGTGCTGCTCGACTTTGCCAACTTTCGGCTCGATCACCGCGATCACCTCGACGGGGTGTTGCGGGGGATGGCGCTGCGGATTGCCCGTGCGGTGTCGCAGCGGACCGGCGAAAAGGATTATGCGCAGTGGGTGAAGGCGCGCTTTGAACAGCATGACCACATTGAGCGGCTCAACTGGCTGCTCGAAGAAGACATCTTTCCGCGCCTGCAAGCGGGGCTGTCGCTGGTGCTGCTGTCCGCGAACCTTTTGCTCCATAGCCCGCTTGGGGCCGAGGTGTTTGGGATGCTGCGGCACTGGGCGGACTGCACCCAGCAGTCGCTGCATCTGGCCGGGGAGGGCTCGCCAAGCTGGCTGTCGCTGCGCCTCATCACGGTGATCTCGACGATGGAGTCGCCGCAGGAGGTCATCCATGGTTCGCAGTTTTTGAATCATGCCGAGCGGATCGATGTGGATGACTTCAGCCGCGACGAGCTGGTTCGCCTGATTCGCGGCTACGAAAAGCTTCCGGGGGCCGAGGTGGCCACCGATGCACTGCTCCAGGTGGTTGGGGGACAGCCGAACCTGCTGCGGCGGATTCTCGACGATGCCAGCCGAATCGGCGTGTTGCAGCTCGATCGCGAGCACTTGCAGCGGGTCTGTTTGCATCACCTGGAGTCGGTGCGTCAGTGGATTCGGCGCAGTCCCGAGCTGGACGATGCGGTGCAGCGGCTGTTGCGGGGTGGGCAGCTTACGCCGGTGGAAAGGCAGCGACTGCTCAGCAGCGGTCTGTCACGGAATACTCCGTCGGGGCTCAAGCTTCGGTATCCACTGTACGAAGACTACCTGCGTGAGCAGCGATAGCAGGACATGGCTTCAGCAGACAACATGGCCAAGATGGCTCCGCTGCCCGCTCGGCGCTTTCATGCCGGTGGGGTGGTGCCGCTCGGTCAGGCGTTTTACGTCGAGCGAGAGGCCGACAACCGACTGGTGGCAGAGCTTTTGCAAGGACGGCTGTGTTACATCCTTGGCACGCGGCAGATTGGCAAGTCGAGCCTACGGGTACGGGCCATCAGCGAGCTGCGAAGGCGAGGAGCGCGGGCGGCCAGCCTCAACCTCCAGGGCTTTGGCTTTCCCCCGGAAGCAGAGTGGTATCGCGGGCTGATTCAGCGCGCCGCCAAGGAACTGGAGCTGCCGTTTTCCGCGCCGGAGTTCTTTGCGCGTCATGCCCACAGCGGCCCGGTTCATCTGTGGACGAGCTTTTTTCACGAGGAAGTGCTGCCCCACATCGATGCGCCGGTGGTGATCTTCTTCGACGAAATCGACACCGTCTTAAGCCCCGACTTTCGCTTTTCAACCGATGCGTTCTTTGCGTCGCTGCGCTCTTTGTACGAAGAGGTTCGCGGGTCGTTTAGCAAAAGGCCGCGCCTGACGTTCTGTCTGATTGGGGTGACGACTCCCGAGGAGCTGATCAAAGACCCGGTGCGCTCGCCGTTTAACCTCGACAACACGCGGCTTCTGCTCGACGACTTTACCTCGCGGCAGGCCGAGGTGTTTTTGCCAGGTTTGTCGGCTCTGCCGGGCAGTGGCGAGGACTGGCTCCAGGCGGTGATGTCGTGGACCGACGGTCATCCCTACATGACGCAGCGGCTGTGGCAGCATCTGGTCGATCATCCACCGACGGATCAAGGGCTGCCGGGCGAGCTGGTCAAAGCGGCGGTGACCACGCTGTTTCTATCGGGACACAAAGATCCCAACCTGAGCTTTGCCGAAGCCCAGTTTCAGCACATCAGCGACCAGCACGATCGCCACAGCGCGGTGACTCTGTATCGGCGCATTTACGTCGGGGATCGCGTGGTCTACGAGCCGCAGGATCGGCTCCAGTCGCTGCTGCTTTTGTCCGGAATGGTCAAGCTGCGACAGCGCGGGGATGAGCGACGACTGATTGCCCGCAATCGCATCTTTCGCGAGGTGTTCGGGGCCAAGTGGATTCAAGAGCGCGACCAAGCGACGCCCGACTGGCTGACCGACAAGCTGTTTGCGTACTGGGAAAACGATCGCAGCGCCGCGTTTTCGCTGTCGCGGATCGAGATTGAGCGGGCGCTCGATACCATTCCCAAGAGTGGACAGTCGCTGCCGCCGGATCTGGCCGAGTTCATCGGGCGCAGCCAGCACGTCCGCGATCGCGAGGAGCGTCAGAAGCGGACGCTGTTTGTGCTGGCGGTGGTGGGCCTTCTGTCTCTGCTCCCGTTTGCGATTTATCAGACGTACGGACGCATCCTCGACAGAAAGGACGCCGATAGCAAGGCGGCGGTGCGCGAGTCGCAGATCAAGTTGCTCACGGAATACCGCTCGTATGCCGAAAAGCAGATCGAGAAGCTGACCACCCGGATCGTGTCGCTCGAAGGGGAGGTCGGTGACCTGTACGCGGCACTCGGTGTCGCCAATCGGCAGCTTCAGCGCAAAGAGCGCGAGGTGGGACACCTGACGCAGCAGAAGCGGGACTCGGATCTGCGGCTCATCGAGCTGCGACGCAACACCCAAACGGTCTTGGCTCGCTTGCAGCAGCGCAAAGAGGACAAGCTGAGCACCGAGCTGGACCGCCAAGAGCACGAGCGAGTTCGACAGAACATTGATGCTCGGCTGCGCGAGCTAGAGCCAGAGCCAGCGCGGGTGACGGTTCCACCACTGTCCAACGAGGCGCAGGCGCTGCGAGAACTGCTCGAAAGTGTTCAGGCGAAACCCGGCCCGCTGTCTCAGCCCGATTCGCTGCTGCTCCGCCGGTCGGTGATGGCGGTGGGCAAGGGCGGGCTGCGGTTGCCCTTTTTGCGGGTACCGGAGCCAGGGCTGTCGCAGATCAAGCTGTGTCCGTTTTCTCCGAGCGTGGCAGGGAAGCCGTTTCTACTGGCGGCGGCGGCGAGCGGGCTGTCGCTGTGGGATGGCGATGGACAGCCGCTGTCTACGGACTTTGCGCTGCCGGAGGGGGCCAAAGTGCGCGCCGTGGCGGTCAAGTACAAGTGCAGCCAAGTGCTGGTGTCGGTCGACAGTCGGGTGATGAGCTTTACCGACCAAGGGCAGCTCATGAACCAGTTGCGGAGCCCGCTGCCGGTGCAGACGCTGACCGCGATGGTGTCGCCGGACGATGATCCTCCGCAGGGCTTTCCGGTGGTGCTCGGGATGGGTCACCACGCCGAGGTGATGTACATGCGCCAGGGCGTCCACAAGCAGGGCTCTCGGCTACCGCATCTGGATGATGTAACGGCCCTTGACCTATCGCAAAACGGCCAGCTTGTGCTGTCTGGGGCCGGGAGGCGGGTGCTGTTGTGGCAGGCCGTGAGCGGTGAGCGGCTGCGGAGCCTACACGAACATCCGGCGAAGGTGCGCTCGGTCGCGCTGTCCCATGCCAATGCCGATGCGGTGGCGGTGTCGGCGGCGGAGGATGGTTCGGTGGCGGTGCTGAGCACCCCGACGGGTGAGACGCTGCACGCGCTTCATGGCCACAGTGCAGCAGTGTATTCGGCTGAGTTTTCGCTGGATGGCAACTACATCGTGACCGCCAGCGCCGATCACTCGGTCCGCGTATGGTCCCGTCGCGACGGCCGCCAGGTGTTTGCGCTGCTCGACCTACCCAAGGTGCCGCTGTCGGCAGAGCTAAGCGCCGATGGCAAACAACTGGTGGTGCTACTCGCGGAAGGGGAAGCGCGCCTCTACCACATCAGCGACCACGACTTCATCCAAGCCGGTTGCGCCAAGCTTAGGCCGCTCACCACCGTGGCGGGCTGCCAATAGCGGCTCATGAGCCAAGCGGCTCGAATGGTGTTAGCAACGGCTTACGCGGGGACTCTGGCGCGTCGAATGGTGTCAGCAACGGCTTACGCGGGGACTCTGGCGCGTCGAATGGTGTTAGCAACGGCTTACGCGGGGACTCTGGCGCGTCGAATGGTGTCAGCAACGGCTTACGCGGGGACTCTGGCGCGTCGAATGGTGTCAGCAACGGCTTACGCGGGGACTCTGGCGCGTCGAATGGTGTTAGCAACGGCTTACGCGGGGACTCTGGCGCGTCGAATGGTGTCA